>Ga0206798_1156_pt1 | contig 12710 bp, 14 predicted proteins | sample Alteio_BWOrgCont_66_FD_152893 | JGI IMG/M metagenome (GOLD analysis project Ga0206798, IMG submission 152893) | Enriched cells from forest soil in Barre Woods Harvard Forest LTER site, Petersham, Massachusetts, United States -... | ecosystem: Environmental > Terrestrial > Soil > Temperate forest >...
ATGTTCTGATTGGTCTGTTTCGAATGGACTGATCAGATGTTTAAAATTTCAATTTTTTTTATAATTTATTGAAATATTGCTGTAATCAAGATTAATGAAAATAAATTTTTATGTGATTACTATCACAAAAATATTGAATATTTATAATAATATGATTCACGATGAGTTCTCTATTAGCATCTTGATCTACCTGTGGGTAGACCAAGAATCACTATGAGTTCTCTATTAACATCTTGATCTACGTGCACGTAGAGCAAGATTTGCATATTTTTGCTGGTATGATTTATTAAATAAATCGAATATTATTTTGTTGCTATGGATCGGATCAAATTAATAGTTCTCGTTCATAACAATCAAAATAGTTATAATTGGAATTTATTTGATTGTAGCAAACTGGGTCAAATCAATAGTTTTAATTTATGATAACTAAATAATCATGATTAAAATTTATTTGATACAAATAACGTCAATCAAATAATTATTAAACATGACCCAAACAATATCCATCAAATATTTTTTTGATATAAATAAATTATCTAACGACTATTTGGTGTCAAATAGGATATTAAATTACTCATTTTGTCGGTTTAATCGATAACAAAAAAGAAATTCTAGCGATAAAATATAGTGGGCCGATTCGATTTGCGCTAAAGGCAAATCAATTTCACTCCTATTTAAAAAGTTTTAACTGTAACCAATGCTATTATTCAATTGAGCCAATTAAATCTTTACAACAAAAAAAATTGAAAAAATAATTAACTGATGAGTGCATTAACCATTATATACTATTATCATTCGAATGTCAACAGACATAGATACTGATACAGAAAAAGAAATATTGATTCCTTCTGACTTAACAAGAAGAGGAATTGAACTAGCCGAAAGTGTATGCCGAACGAGGCCTGGTTTTGATGCTAATGCTTACATGTGTAATATGCCAAACCTGATTGATTTGAAGAATTTTGAATTTTACATTCCATTAACAAAGACAGAAAAAGCAAAAGCAAAAACATCGACATCAATATCAACAACAACAAAATCTAAAGACATATCCAAAAATTCCAGGATAAATGTTCTAACACTATCAAATGAAATGGCTGCATTTGTATTTGGACATCTCAAAAATTTTTTATCGGGAAAGCAAATTACAGTTGAAACGTACAATAATAAAAATGAATTAATAAAAAATTATTATCCATGTGAATCGATTGAGATTATGAGTGCAATTTTGTCAGAATTATACAAAAAAAGAAGAACATACATTCATGTCAAAAAAAATGGGATTTCATAATGAAAAACTTGACAAGATAATCGGTACGCGGCCGGAATTGTGCAAATTTAGTTGTAATGAATCAGACATCGATCAATTGATTCTTGATTCTAAAGATTCTATTATTGATCGAGTCAATAAAATAAATAAATATTACAAAATACTTAGGGTACTTGGAAAAGACATTGGATGGATCGAAACAAAATGGGATATCTGCAAAAAAGTAGACTATTTAGAATCTCCCGAAAACATTGAAATTATTAAGATGTATCGTGATCCAGTCATCACAAAATAATATTTTTTCAATTTATTTCAAAAAAAAAATTGAAAAATTAATTCTTCGGAAAGTCACAATAGTCAATTGCATTATAATAATGACGAGTCAACCAGATTCTTCAATCGAAGAAGATGCAGCCATCACAACGATGTTTTTTAATGAAATCGCAGCCATATATCGTCGTCGCAATGCATTTCTAGCAATCCAACAGATTTTGCAATCGAGACCAGTTGATTTTAATTTAAAATCTTATATCGATGATATGCCCGACATCATCGATACTAACCAATTTCATTTTTATAATCCCAGTCAAGTTAAATCCAAGACTTATCGAGATCCCAAGTTGAATGTTCTAATGTTATCCAACGAAATATTCGTCTTTATGCTTTCACATATTTCTAGCGATCTGAATCAATTAATACTAGTCGTAGTTTATTATAAGCCACACCCAAATTCTAAAGAAAATATCGAACATCATGATACAATCAAATTTGATACGATGACCAATATGTTGATATTTATTATAAAAATATATCAACAACGGAGAACATCAATTATGGCCAATAAAATGGGATTCAAAAACGAAAAACTCACTAAAAAAATTGGGATTAATCCCAAAAAATGTGTGTTTATTTGCAATGATAAAAGTATTGACCAGTTGATTATGGATAATATTGATTCGGTTATTAAAAGAGTCAATGATGCAAATGTGCGATACAAACTTTTAAAAGCGATTGTTGTCGATCTTGATTTTATTAATAAAGTAGATTTATGTGGTAAAATGGGATTACTAGAATCTCCAGAAACGATATATACTGTTAACAGAATCACGCAAGATTTGATGCTGATTTGATGCTGATTTGATTTTTCAAAATTTAATTTGAAAAATCAAACTATTTAACTCATTAAAAATCAAAATATTAAATTGTTAATCGGCAAAATAATATTATATACTACTAAATACTATAATGAACAAAATCATACATATAGCAGGAGCATCAGGTTCTGGGAAAACGACATTGGGCAATCAAATCGAACAAGCCGCAAATTCCAGTCATATCGATGTTATTGTCAAAGATTTAGATAATTTACGAGAAGAACATTTTATTTATAACGAAAAGTCATCAATATCCATTAACGAATTTGTTTCAACATACCAAACTAGCTATCAAAAATGGATTGATGATTTCATCAAAGAAAATCAATCAAAAACAATTGTATTTGTCGGTATTAATACATACATTAATGGAGAAATATACTGGTTTAAAAATGAACGCTTCAATTATCCACAAACAACTTTTAATACGCATGCCAAATATAAATTTTACATTGATATTCCCAACGAACAAATTATCAAACAATTATTTTTGCGCGAATTTCCTAACTACTTAGAGTGGAGAGCCAATGCATCGGATTGGAAATCAATAATTGACGATTTAATCTCAAATAACAAATTGATTAAAGAAAAAATTTGTAATATCATTTCCGATACCAAGTTATTTGATTTTGATACAATTAATAAAGAGATTGATAATTGGAATATTTTTTACCGCGATGCCGGATATCAATTTATGACTACCCAAGAAATATTCAAGAAAGTCATGGATTTGCTGCGAATATCATCAAATTTTGTATTTGAACCGACTAAAGTAACAAATAAAACCTCCAGTATTCAAACTATCATCAAAAAACCATATTCTGCAACATATTTGGTACATGATACAATGACTCCTTTTTCGTACATAATAAAAAAAGGCTCGCCAGTTGAAGATGAATCGAAAGCCTATCAATTACTCACTAAATTGGAGTCAACATTTATAACAAATGCCATACCCAAAGTTTATGCACATTATTTGAATACACTAATAATCGAATATATTGATGGATATTCTGGTTACAATTTGGACAAAATTAATATTTTATCCGATTCTACTAATCTTATCCACAGAGAATTATGGATTCAAATTCTTACACAAATCGCATATTTTATTAAAGTTTTGGAAGAAAATCAAATTCAACATAACGATTTTTATTTAGGAAATATCATTGTAGTTTACAATCCAACCGAAAAAATACTACAGTTGAAGGTGTTCGATTTCGAAACTCTTACTGACTACAAAGATCGAACGGTATTTTCTGATATGGTTGCGACAGCATCCAAAGAAGAACTCCATCGAATGGGATGGAGTCTTGAATTTCATCCAGGAAGTGATTTGAATCAAATTTTGGGAGAAATTTTTGAACGTTATCAAAATATTATTCCACCGAATATCTATGAAAAAATTAGTCCGCTAATAATTAAAACTGACAATGATGAATTTCCTTTTGCGATTGATATTTCAAATGAAATGACGACAGGAAAACATATACTAAATATTATTCAATCCATGTTTTCTAAATAGTCATTCACAAATTTAACCAACAAAGTCTGATTCCCGGCTAAATATCTCTTATTTCGCAAACATGTTACACTAGATCCCGGCTCTGTCAACCAGTAACTAATCGCCGAACATCGATTATTCATAATAATCAAAACCCAACTGTATCCATTAATATCAAAATATTCGGAAAACATACCATCAATACTTAATTCATGAATAGTAACATAATCACGAAAAGCTTTTTTGAAACCTTCTTCAGTCGCCATTTCCTACTTAGATTAATGGCTAAATGGTCAAACTAACATTATAAACATTATTTTTTTCAATTTTTTTCCAAAAAAAAATTGAAAATCAAACTGCTTGAATAGTCCATCAAAAAATAGGAGATTACAACACAATGACATCAAACACTGTGCCAATCATTCAATTTCTGAAAGCGACCGGACAATACGAGGTCGAAATTCTAGATCCCGAATCCCAGAAAAAAATTTCCAATATGATTTTTAAGAATGAGCTATTTCAACCGACAAGTATGGTCGAATACTACTATCGAGGAATGTATTCGATTGATTGTATCATGGGACCACATTATCTCATTACAGCTGCCGAAACCGGGTGTGCCGTCGCATTTTTTAAGTTGGCCGTTTTTTATGATCGAAAAAACAAATTTGCCGATGCCGACGAGTGTTATTCAAAAGCGATGGCATTAGATACAGATCCAAGATTTTCCCAGTCTTACATCTTCTCACAAGAAAAGAGAAGGCGAATCGAAATGGAAAATTCTAGCGACTCGGCCAAATCGTCCAATATTGAGTGCGAGTCTGTTTAAAAAAATTGAAATTTAAACCGATTTAACTAGTCATTAACAATATTTATTATTATTAATGGCTAATCCAAATGTATATCCAAGATATGCTATATGGAGCGATTTGGCCAACCAATATATTTGGCAAAAAGAAAATATTTATCCGGTCGGGAAATGTAAATTTTGTTCAAATCAGTGTGATGTCGAATCATGGATTTGTGAATCAATTGAATGTGTCAAAACTTTCGAATTTAAGATACAGAGAAAAAAAATTAAGAAAATAGTCATTAATGAAATTACATGGTATTGTCCAATAGGAAAATGTACATCATGTGGAACTTTATGCTGTGATCGTCCCTACTGTTCAAGAGAATGTTTGGATGATTTAATTATTGGGTATATCAGAAAAAAAGGATTATTTAAAAAAATTGAAATTTTAAATTATTCTGGGGTCCATTAATGATTGATATTATTCATAGTATACGAGTAATATCAATAATATTAATGGCTGACTATTTAGTTTATCAACACACAAACGAACAAATTTTAAGGGCCATGTTGAGGGCCGGTATTGGGTATTTTGGGAGACTCGAGTGTAATCTGTGCCAAAAGTGGTCCAGTATCAAGCGAACAAGTGATACCAACTCAATCATATGGGGAAAGTGTCAATCGTGTTGCGATTTGTTTGACCAGCTACTAATCATAGTTAACAACATTGTGTCTCTAAATTTAGTTGTTTTGGTGAACTCTTCCCACCATTTTACTATTTCAATTCCAAAAATATATCGCCGGCATTATCCAAATTCGACTAGAATCAAAATGTTGTGGCTAAAGAATAAACAATCATTTCGATGTACAACTTTTCAAAAAAAAATAGTCACCCCGATGGAACTAACAGCCATTTTGGACCAAGATATGATTGACGCACTTGTTGAAGTTGAAACTCATTCAGATAAATCCAGAAACATACTCAACAAAATAACTACCATGATTAGTAACATTGAATCAAATTCCGAATTGAATCTCAATGACAATTATTGGTCTAAATTTTCAATTCCAAAAAAAGTTCGAACTAGATATTCAAATTTTACCACAATCAAAATTCAATTCAAACTAAAAAACAACATGTTCAGATTTATCACTGAACGAAGTCATTATCTGTCACATGGTGAATTATCTGAGTATCTAAATAGCGAAACTCTCAAACCAATTCTCCTGGAAAAGTCAGTCGCACTTAGTTCCATATCCAAAACATTCTGGTTGATACAAGAAGGATTGACCGAATTTCCTAATGAACTCGTTTACTGTATAATCAAATTGCTCATCAAATTATTAATCAAATAATTTTAATTATAAAAATTGAAATTATTTTTCACTGATAATACCATCAAGCCGATCAAATTAATAATCATGAGTTCAATTTGTCTAATCGAGTACGAAGAAAAAGATATTGATCGGATCAAGTTTACGGTCACAATGATAACTGGCTCAACAACCAAATTTGAAATGAGACTAAATTCGACAATCAAGCAATTCAAAAAAAAACTTTCACATTTGAAACAACCAATCAAATGTCAAACAATTATTTTATCTAATGGCCTAGAATTGCATAACACTGATGTTTTGGCTAGTTGTACCGAAAATCGATCGATTCGATCAATGATTGTTATCAGTTAAAAAATTGAAAAAAAATTTTTATTTTAATTTAACATTATGCAATCAATAATTATTATTCATGTATCATTGCACAAATTGTTTAACTGTTTGCCCGAAAGACCAGCTGGTCGACACTAGAGATCGAATTGATGTTAACCAATGCCAACAATGTTTTTTAACGCAAGATTTGATTTTTATGTACGATTTTAATTCCGAGTGCAAAATTTGTTTTGGCAACAATACAAATTGCGTTTTCAAAAAATGTGGCCATACAATCTGTCTCAGTTGTAAAATTAATATTCATAATAAATGTCCATTTTGTCAAGTCGGAGATAATCTATGCACATTCGTTGCTGCCAAAAATAAATATGAATTCTTTGACAACACAACAAGCGAAATCAAAGAAATATTTAAGAATTTATTTCGACAACTAACCGATACCTACGACAAAAAAATGATTTTAGAATCGGATTTGTACGATATCTTGGTTGAATACTATAAATTTCTGAATTTGCTACACATGAACGACAACAATAATCATGTATTAAAATTAAGTCCAAGTCACATTATTGACAAAATCTGGCATGCTCACCTGTTAGATAATCATAGCTACAATGCAACATGTCATTTAATTTGCGGCTATGTTTTGAACCATTATGTTGAAAATAGTTTTAAGCGACACATTGATAACTATCAGGCTAGATTTGATCGAACTCTCGAATTATATGAACAAAAATATGGCAAAGTTGATAACAATGTCAAATGGATCTGGGCACAAACTAAGACGACCACCGACCAAATCACATTTACAATTAGTACATTAGGCGGACAAACATACAACTTAGAAATGTCTGTTCATGCCACTGTCGACGAATTGAAAAATAAATTAAGTCAATTAGACAAATCGCCAGCGTGCACATATATTGTTATATTTCATAATCAAGGATTAGACAATGATAAATCTTTATTTGAATGTGGTATCAAAAATCAATCCAAATTGTTTGCAAAATATAATTTAACTGGATGTTAATTAATAATAATAATAATAATAATAATAATAATAATAATAATAATAATAATAATTTTATTAAAAATTATCACTATTAATTGTTATCTTTATCCGATCCTGGACAATTATTTTCGCATAACCATCTGCGTATTTTGTTATGTTGGTATGCAACTTGGTAAGTTCGTTCGTTAATCTGATAACCAAGTGAACATAGCCATTTCAATATTCCCAAATGTCCCCATTCGGCAGCGCTTTCACAAATCGATTCATCGAATGGGAAATCATGTTCATAGGCCCAATTTAGTACGTGAAAGTTCCCACTACTTGTCGCATGTAAACAAACCCATTTGTCCCACGGGCAACCATTTTGGTGTGCCCATCGAAGTATATCTAAGTGTCCTTCAAAAGCTGCATTTGAACATGTCCGTTCATTCCATTCGCAACCATGTAATCTGGCCCATTTTAACACATTTAAATGCCCTTCTTCTGCTGCTCCCGAACACGTTGAATGATCCCATGGACAACCTTTTTCCCGCAACCAAATCAAAATATCCAAATGTCCACCAATTCCGGCTGCCCGGCAAGTTGTTTCATCACATCCGCATCCATTTTCCCAGACCCATTTTAACAAATCAAGATCACCTCTTTTGGCTAATTTGGCACATACTGAACTGTTAGTCGGACAGCCATTTAGTATGGCCCATTTCAATACTTCGGCATGTCCATTTGTAGCTGCATTGATGCTTGTTTCAATATCCCACGGACAGCCGTGAGATCTGATCCACTGAAGAATACCCAAATGTCCCTTTAGTGCCGCTATTGCACTAGTTCCGGAATTCCACGGACAACCATTCGATCGTGCCCAAATTAGTATATCCAAATGTCCTTTTTCCGCCGCTTTATAAGTCGTCATTCTGTCAAACGGACAACCATTCGAATGTGCCCAAATCAGAATATCCAAATGCCCCTCCGACGCCGCTTCCGAACAAGTTAATTCGTCCCATCGACAACCTTCTTCGCGTATCCACTTCAACATTTCGAGAGATCCATTTGCAGCAAGTATCGAGCATATATCCATATAGCACCGGCAATCATTCTTAAGCCCCCATTTCAAAATATCATAATGTTTATTTTTAGCTGCAAAATAGCACAAATAATCATCAAATAGCACACATTGATCACGCACCCATTTTATAATATCAAAATGTCCATTACGTGCAGCATATGAGCCGATATATTCGCCGATTGGACAACCATTCATATAGGCCCATTTAAGAATCTCAAAATGTCCATTTTTGGCAGCAAATGAACAAGTCATATTATCCCATGGACAACCTTTTTCCCTAAGCCATTTTAAAATTTCGTGATGTCCATATTTGGCGGCTTTCGCTGTCGTTGATTCATCGAACGGATAGCCATTTTGGTGTGCCCATTGAAGGATATTCAAATGGCCATTTTTTGCCGCTGCCTTACCCATATCTTCGTCTGAATCGCAGCCATTATCTCTGGCCCAAATCAACACATTCAAATATCCCTTCGATGCAACAATTTTTGTATAATCATATTTGTAAATAATCTTCATCTTATTTTTTAAATTTAACATCAGTAATTTCCATCGCCGATTGACAAACATTGCCACAATTTTTTCATCTGTGTCAAGTTTTGATGCAATTTCTATCAAGATTTCGCTAGGTAACTCGTCCATTGCTATTCTATATTAACCAAATCAATCAATCAATTAATATAATTAACCAATCAATTTTTTTTTAATCAATCATTTTCATCATAAGCCCCGGGACAATTATTTTTGTTCAGCCATCTAATCATTCTGGTATTTGTATTCGAAAACGCAATTTCACAAGTTCGTTGATTCCATGGACAATTATTTAATCTCAGCCACCTTAAAACATTTAAATTATCTCCTTTCGCAGCATGTACACACGTATCTTCATTGAACAAACAATCCGTCAAACGCAACCATCTTAATATTCTCAGGTGTCCACCATGAGCAGCTCCGGAACTTGCTGTTGCATAGGAACAGCCATTTGATATGGCCCATTTCAAGATTTCAAAATGACCTCCTAATGCGGCATAATAACATGTATTAGAGTCCCACGGGCAATTCTTTTCCCTCAGCCATTTGAGTATTTCCAAATGGCCTCCTCGGGCAGCCGACATACATATTGATTCGTCTGGTTCATAACCATTTTCCATTCCCCACTGAAGAATATCAAGATGTCCATTTGATGCAGCCTCTCGATACACTTGTCTATCCAAATGACAATCATTTGCTTGTCCAGTCAAAAAACGATTATTAGCATGTATTTGTTTGATAATATTTAAATGACCCTTTGATGCTGCACAAGTAGCGCTCGTGTGATCAATTGGACAGCCATTCTCAACCAACCATTCATAAATATTTAAATGGTCCATCCGAATTGCATTTCTACAAGCTGCTCCATCCCATAAGCAGCCATTTTCATGTGCCCATTTCAAAACTTCAAAATGGCCTCCAAAAGCAGCATTTGAGCATACATCCACATCCCAACTGCATCCGTTTAATCTAGCCCATCGAAGCGCATCCAAGTGTCCATATTGGGCAGCATATCGACAGATATTATTATCTAATTCACAACCATTTTCATATGACCAAATTAAAATTTCTAAATAACCGTATGCGGCGGCTTCATTACATATTTGGCTATTCCATTCGCAGCCATTTTGGCGTGCCCATTTAAGCATTTCAAAATGGCCTCCTCTAACTGCATTCAAACACACCCAATAATCCCATTCACATCCATTCGATCGGGCCCATTTTAGCATTTCTAAATTACCACATTCGGCGGCACACGAACATACGTTTCCATCTAATTCGCAACCATTTTCATGGACCCACTTTAAAATTTCAAAATGTCCTCCTTCTGCCGCATTTAAACTTGTTCGCGAATCCCATTCACAGCCATTCGCGCGTGCCCACTTAATAATATCTAAGTGGCCATAATACGCTGCCATTGTGCAAACTAGTTCGTTCCACAGACAACCATTCAACCTCGCCCACTTCAATACTTCCAAATGACCATTCGATGCTGCATTTGTACAAACTGCTTCATCCCAGTCACATCCGATCGATCTCAGCCATTTAACAAGATCTAAATGGCCATTTTCGGCGGCATTCGAAATTACATCTTCATCCACTTCTGCTCCATTCGAATGGGCCCAGCAAACCAAATTGTAATATCCGTTGGAGGCAATAATTTTCATATACTTTAGTTTTGAAATATACTGGATTCTCTGTTCCAAAATCGATTTCCACTTTTGACAAACAAACATCGGAGCAACTAATTCATCGTTATTAACCAATTTTGACAAGATTTCAATTTCGGTCTCAGTAGGTATATTATTCATTTCATACTTATTAGATTGATTAATAGATTAAGCAGATAATTAATTAATCAATTTTTTGATATGGTATGGATTTTATCCAATGGTATATATTTTGATGATCATTTTCGTCAGCACCTTCGATACAAGCGTCTTTGTCCCATTGACAACCATTTTCGTGCGCCCAAATTAAGATATTTAAATGGCCTTTTTCTGCGGCATTTAAACACGTTTCTTCATCCCATTCACATCCATTTTCGCATGCCCATTTCAATACTTCTAAATGTCCATTATTGGCAGCTTTCGAACACACTGATTTGTCCCATCGACATCCATTTTTGCGCGCCCAAATTAAGATATTTAAATGGCCACCGGTTGCTGCATGAGAACATGTTTCTTTGTCCCAATCACACCCATTTTCGCGTGCCCATTTCAATACTTCAAAATGACCATTTAATGCAGCACCCGAACATACCGATTCATTCCATGGACAGCCATTTTCTCGGGCCCATTTTAAAATTTCTAAATGACCTTCTGATGCTGCTTCGGAACAAGTATCACAATTCCATTCACAGCCATTTTTGTGTGCCCATTTTAATACTTCAAAATGTCCATTAGAAGCAGCAAACTCGCAAGTATATGTACCCCACGGACAGCCATTTTCTCTGGCCCAAATAAGAACATTTAAATGACCATATAATGCGGCACCCCAACATACCGATGCATTCCATGGACAGCCATTTTCTCTGGCCCATTTTAAAATTTCTAAATGTCCTTCCGAAGCAGCATCAGAACAAGTCTCCTCATTCCATTCACATCCATTTTCTCTGGCCCATTTCAAAACTTCTAAATGGCCTTGTTGAGCAGCATTAGAACAAGTTTCAGTATCCCAACGACAACCATTTTCGCGCGCCCATTGAAGAATGTTTAGGTGGCCACTAATTGCAGCAAAGGAACATGTCGTTTCACTCCATGGACAACCATTTTTGCGTAACCATTTTAGTAAGTTCAAATGTCCATGTTGGGCAGCTAATGCGCATGTCCATTTATCAGGTTCAACATCGTGTAATTGCGCCCATTGAATAATATTTAGGTATCCACCACGCGCAGCATTGCCACAGACAAAATCATCAATTTCGCAGCCATTTTGATAGGCCCACTCAATCACATCGAGATGACCATTTTTGGCTGCACTCGAACAGAGCATCGGGCCCCACAAACAACCATTTGATATGGCCCAAATCAGAACATCTAAATATCCTTTTTCGGCCACAATATCTGTATAGTCATTTTTTTTAATAAAAACTCGAATCATTGGTTTCAAAATTTTCATCCACAATCTATTCACAAACAACGCAATAATCAATTCATCATCTTCCAAGTTTGATACAATCTCTAAGAAAATTTCTTTCGGGATATTTAAATCATCCATAATGTATAGTTATATTATCAATTGATTATATAAATCATTAAACTAATCAATTTTTAAAAATTGATATAAAAAATATCTTAAAATAAATAGTTAATCATACTCATTATAATGTCTTCAAAAATCATCTGTAAAAAAAATTTTCAAAAACTCCGAAAAGTTATTCACTATTATATTTCGACACATCCAAAATGCGTTAAAAACGATATTGCTCACGAGTTAGGTTTATATTCGGGATATGGTTCATCTCAAACAAACTATTTGACATGGTCACTAATGTTAAATGATCAATACATTACATTTGGTCGTGGTTCTCGTCTCAGACTTAAAGCCGACTATGAACCCGACACATATAATAATATGTACGAATCAGCGCAAAAGTATCTAAAAAGAATTCTTGAGTGTATCATTAACGTACTTCAGGCCGAATCCATCGGTAATACACAAATTGCCGTCAAACTAGGGATCGAAACTTATAAATTATCAAACAATAAAAAAACGC
>Ga0206798_1168_pt1 | contig 12708 bp, 10 predicted proteins | sample Alteio_BWOrgCont_66_FD_152893 | JGI IMG/M metagenome (GOLD analysis project Ga0206798, IMG submission 152893) | Enriched cells from forest soil in Barre Woods Harvard Forest LTER site, Petersham, Massachusetts, United States -... | ecosystem: Environmental > Terrestrial > Soil > Temperate forest >...
CGGCCACCAAAACGAAACAATTCTAAAAATCGAAGACGTTTTTGACAACCAATTCGACTATTCGGACGTCAATAAGTACTTATCACCATCAAACGATTTGTCTCCAAATATTGATGAATACTACAAAAAGTTTTCTAGTCGGAATAGGGAACGAGCCAAAAAAGTTGTTTTGGCTGGTGCAACTACAGTTTGCTGTCGAATTGACTATCCACTTTCTAAGTCAACTGTTATTAAATTCACTAGCCAAGTCGAAATCACATACGGCCTACTTCTCTATCTCAACACTATCGCATACCGACTGATATACAATATCGAAATTTTTGATGTTAAACAATCGTTAGGAACAATTCAAAATATGTTCGGACAAAAGGTTTCCAAAGGTCGATTTGGAATTTGGCTCGAAATAAAAGCGTTAGAATATAATGGACAATCTAAAATATCGATTCCCAAAGATGCGTCCGACACAATAGTTTGTCAATTTCATTGCGATAGTTAAATATTTAATAAAAAAATTGAATATTTAACTGCTTGAAATAATAATTTAACTAGATTAAGTATGGATCTATCAGATTTTCCACTAGAAATTTTTCAATCATTGCTTTTATTGGTCGGAAAGACCAGTGTAATTACGATGTTTGTTTGTCGCCGATGGAAAGAATTAGTCACAAAAATGTCAATTACGAAAAAAGCCGATTTTACAAATGCAGCCGCCAAATCTGGGTACCAAAATTTACTGATATGGGCCAGATCTAATGGTTGTCAGTGGACAGAATCAACGATAGCTTTTGCCGCAAAAGGTGGACACTTTGAAATCGTAAAATGGTTAAAAGCTAACAATTGTCCATGGGACTCGGACACATATCAATTTGCATTAAAAAAACGACATCATAATATCTGTCAATGGGCATACGACAATTTTTGTCCCAATGTAAAATCTCGCCCTTGTCCTCAGTGCCAACATCAACATTATCGATCTCAATATACTTCTCGCAGAGCACTTGATGAACCCATGGAATACATATTACAGTGTGTTAGATGTTCCAGATTTCGAATGTAGTAATTATAAAATCGATAGAGACAATACGTTACATATGGTACCCAGAATGCGTGGTGACTAGTATAATTATATATTTAGCCACCACAACCATAATTAAAACTAATCATGAAAATCAAAACCAAAATTACCAACAGTATATAGACGATGATCCGATTTCTAATATAAAACTCACCAAATTTTTTGAAAGATTTATTGAGCCACGATCCTTCATGCTGGTGGATCGCATATGTATTACTAGTAACATCGCCCATACCAAAAATTTGTGGTTCGAGATATTCTGGTTTTAATATCATTGTCTGATCATTCATATTATCCAAAATAATTTTGGTAAACATTGATGGCCCGGTCGTATGATTAATTGAAAAAAACTTAATTGGATTCAGGCTGGTTGGATTTTCATCAATGCTATCAACTAATTTTTTAATAATTGAATTCGATCGTTGGGCCATAATGATGCCATTGTTAATACAGACTGGTCTTTGACAATAAAGCATACTCTCAAATCGGTTTAAATTAATTTTTGATACGATTAAATCATACTTCATACATGAATCCAGCAGCGAATCGAACGATTTCAAGACAACTGCATCCATGTCAACATAAACACCACCAAATTTGTATAATATCACATATTTAGCATAGTCTATTTTTTGATGTAAATAGTTAAATTTATAGTAAGTATCAAGCCAAACTTTATTTTGGCGTAATAACCGAATAATTTTGATTTCACACCATAGAATATATTTCCAGTTAGGATGTAACTTAACTATACCCTCGGTGTTAGGTAAAAATTTTTCTGGGATTTGATCTTTTCCTTGGATCCAAATTTGGTGTATTATTTTTTCAATTGGCATTATTTATAATTACACGATATTTGAATTGGAAAAGAAAAAAAAAATTGAAAAAATAATTACTTGCTTACCTAGATTGATCAACATTAATATATTAACAACAATGTATCAATGTCGACACTGCTTATTAGACTACACGGAGAAAGAATTGGAAATTAATCGGGTAGTTTCCCCGACAAGTAAAACGATAATTCGATGTCAACGATGTTTCAAAGTTGATATCATACTTTATGGATTTAAGCAGGAGTGCCCGATTTGTTTGGATCGTATAAGTAAAATACATTTTGATTGCGGGCATTCTGTCTGTATCATATGTGGTTACCAGATCAACGATAAACAATGCCCAATATGCAAACAGACAAGCACCAATCTAAATCAACCAATGTCATTTGGAGATTTCTATTTTGAAACGACATCACCAAAAATAAAAAATCTATTCAAAAAAATGTACATTGAACTTGAAGCATCTTATACAAAACCCATTTATGCGGAAGAACTTTATGATTTGTGCGTCGAATATTATAAATTTTTGTATTTGTTACATCACAATTCAAATAATGACAATCCAATCAAATTGTCAGTCTCCAAAAAAATTGATATCATTTGGAAATATTATTTTAATAAAAAGAACTATGAAAAAATTTGTAACGAAATCTGTGGCTACAAACTCGACTATCAAACCAGCGATTCGTCGGAAGCCAGATTGAAAACTTTCGAACTTTATCAAGAAAAATTTCCCAATTCGACAAATATCGCTATATGGAAGAATATTTACAGTTTTCGTGATGGTATCATTCAACTATTTTTTAAAACTTTTAGTGGCGAAGTTCTTACCATTAGTGTTGAAAAAAATAGTACAATTTATCGGTTAAAAATGATTTTATATAAAATAGAAGGGGTTCCACCGAATTGGTTGCGATTAATCTGGTCTTGTCGACAGTTAGAAAATGCACAAACTCTGGATTTTTATGGTATAGTTGGCTACCAAACTATACATATGGTAAGTCGATTGTGTGGCGATTAGAAAATTTAAATTAATAATAATTAGTTTAAATGATTACTAAACGATTCGATTATGCTCAATTGCCATGTATATACATGATACAACATTAATCAAAAAGGACAAGACTAGTTGAATATCAAATGCAGTTGTATACTCATTGATTTGGTCGACTGTCACCCAAAGAATTTTTGGATGACTGGTTGCTGTTTTGTAAATTTTATTGTAACAATCAATGTTATTATAGCAAGCATCGAGTCTGTGTATTCTGGCACCACCGGCAAAACCATAATTTGTTAATTCGTTAATCAAACTTCGGTCGTACATTAATAATATCCATGTGATCATCATCGAACTAAAATAAATAGCGAGCCATTTGTTAAAATGTTGAGTTTTTTTAAAAATTTGTATTATGATTAGTACAGAGATCCCGGCTATTGTTATACCCAGTAGCGCATTTGATCCCCGAAACAAATTTACAAACCGCTCATTAAGCTCACCAAGCTGTCCTGGGTCTTCTTCATTGTTGGGCCAATTCACTTGAATTTCAAATGTACAATTTGTATCAAGTGTGCCAAAAATATTATTGGCCAAATAATCCGAAATTTTTTTAAAGCAATAAACTATCCGATCATTACAAATTATGGTTCCGGACGAATTTGCAATCATTCTCTTGACAATGGCGTATTGTTTTAGATCTATCGGAGAATCGATCATTAACGAACTCATTTCTGAATATTCATTAGTAATGTGTAAATAAATTAAACTTGTTGTTAGTAAGTTAACAACAATAATGAATACAATTTGGCAGTTTAACATACTAATAAAGTCATCGGTATGATCTTATTAGGATATTATTTGATTCAATTTTTTAATCAGTTTTTCGTCGCTTATTTGCTGATTCGTTCGAGTTGTTTGAATTGTTTGAATTGTTTGAATTGTTTGAATTGTTTGAATTGTTTGTATTTTTCCTCTTGAGCCATTCGTCGGGTGACTTTGAAATATTAAATTGGGTATTAGGAAAATTGGTTTTGACAAAATTCAATAGTTTATAATGTAAACGTCTTTTATCAATGATTAGATTTCGTAAACTAGTCCATTTTTTTTCTCCATCGAAATGACAAATTATGTATGAAACTGATTCGGATACCGATTTTTGAAAATCTTGATTTATATTATTCATTGACTCGATGATTTGGTCGAATATTTCAGGATGGGTCGTTGTTAGTTTCTTAAATATTGTAATAATGACATGATAGATATTTTGGACTGACATAGATGCAATGTCATATTCCATGAGCAACATTTCATCTTTTGCTCGTCGATATTCAATTACGGTTTTTATTGCAGTATCATTATCTAAAGTGGGTATCTCGCGCAAAATAATTAACCATGCTTCATTCAGGATTTCGTAACGTTTCAACATTTTTGGATCTCGATTTCGAACTTCATATAAACATTGAGTCAATGATTCATCGACATCATTAAAATCCTCAAAATGTTGAGTTTTTAATTCGATTGTTTCTATCGCTTCATGCCTTATCTTATTGAGCAACACGACTTCTGGTTGGTCATCAATAAAAATACCTGAATCTAATTCTTTAAAATTATTCAAATCGTCTTCCCAACCTTGATTTGAAATCGAAAGGCATTTATCATTGTAAATCGATTCGTAAGTCTGTACTGGAAATGATTCCAAATCTTTGTTCGAAATTGACTCGAAAAAAATAATTTCCGAAGATTGGTTAAAAATAGTTTGGCTCAAAATAAATTCCAAATCTTGCTTAGATTCAGATTTAGATTCAGATTTAGATTCAGATTCAGATTTAGATTCAGATTCAGATTTAGACTCGGATTCAGATTTAGACTCAGATTCAGATTGTTGATTATAATTATTTACTTCTGGTATTGGATAAAAATTCATCATTGGAATTTGATGATTCATTCCCATCATTTGGTTGGGATTATTCATTCCCATCATTTGGTTTGGATTAATCATTCCCATCGTTTGGTATGGATTCATCATTCCCATCATTTGGTATGGATTGTTCATTCCCATCATTTGGTTTGGATTCATCATTCCTATTGTTTGGTTTGGATTCATCATTCCCATCATTTGGTTTGGATTCATCATTGGAGCTTGATACAAATTCATCATTGGCGTTTGGTAATTCATTGTCGGATGTTGATTTAATACTTGGGCCTGTTGATTTAAGGCTGGTGTTTGTTGATTTAAGACTGGTGCTTGTTGATTCATTCCTAGAGTTTGCTCGAGATTTGTTTGGGCATGTACTGGTACCGGAATGATTAGTCGTATTTCGTCAAAAATTGTTCCTTGTGATTGGGTATTCGGATTTGAATTTACCGCATGAACAATTGCACTGGCTCTGGCTAGTATCGTATCTAGAGTATCGCCGGGACTGATATTGAGAGAAAATGTTTGTTGACTCATTGTAGAAATACTTTAATACTTTGGGTGCTTTAAATCGACATGCCAAGATATTATTTTTTTCAATTTTTTCACCCGAAACAATGAATAAAACATTATGATTATATATTAAAATGACCGAAAATTTGTTAAATGATGCTCTCAAAACAAATCTTCCCCGATCCAATTCACATGCTGCCAGAAAAGCAGTCGTTTCTACTATAAAAAAATGTTCGAAATGCTTGAATGAAAATGAAATCGAATGTATTTGCAAACAAACTAATATTTTGATAAGGCCGGCATATTTTGAGGAAACATGTTTTATATTTAGTGAAACTGAAAATAGATTTGGTGTTAGTAGTAACGAATTATTGTCTCTAAGAGATTTGGTTACGGAAGTAATTTATCCTTTTAACAAAGAGTATGATTTCTATCGATTAAATTATAATCACAGATTTAATATTTACCCGATTGCGGTCGTTAGGGCGCATAAAAAATCGGATGTTGTTGCAACTATTAATTTTTGCGTAAAATATCGATTACCAATTCGTGCTAGAGGAGGGGCGCATGCATATCAGCCAGCTTCTCTTGTAAATTTTGGTATTGTACTCGACCAGCGTCCCAGAGACAATGCAACAATCGATTTTGTTCGGAACCAAGTCACAATACAAACTGGGGCCCTCTTGGGACCAGTCGCTAATAAATTATCTGAACACAATTTTATTATTCCGACCGGAACTTGTGTCACAAACGGAGTTGCCGGACTTACTTTAGGAGGTGGAATCGGCTTTTATTTGCGAGAATATGGATTGACAATGGACCAATTAGTTAGTGCCAAAATTGTATTGGCGAATGGATCACTAATCAATACTAATTCCAAGTCAAATTCGGATCTGTTTTGGGCCCTAAAAGGGGCTGGTGGCGGAAATTTTGGAGTTGTGACCGACTTAACATTTAATCTAACCAAAATAGGGTACGTTACCATATTTACTTTATATTATAATTTTATTGATGCCAAGGCAGTTTTAAAAACCTGGCAATCATTCGCTCCAAATACCATAACCAAACTAACTAGCGAATTTGATATTTTTAATAAATATCAACCAGTCATTGTTACCGGACAACTTTTACCGGTCAAAAATCCAAAATCTGATTTAAAATTATTAATAAAATTAATCAAACCGCTACTCGATTTAAACTTACAAACAAACTTGTCAATTAAAACAATGAGTGTCAAAGAATCATACGAATATTTTGGACAAGGCAGTTATGCCAGACCTTTATTCTTTTATAACAAATCAGATTTCAACTTTGATTTACTATCAGACGAAGCCATTGATACTATTATTTATTATATGAGTTTGTTAAATAAATCACAAACTCATCATAAAACCGAAATTGATGCTTTGGGTGGTAATTTTTCATCAATTGCATCCGAAGCAACTGCATTTCCATCTAGAAAAGCGATACATTGGCTCCAATACACATCTTTATGGGATACCAGCGATGAGCAAGATCCAAATATCGAATGGCTCCAAAGCTACTACAATGCGATGCGTCCCTATTTTCCACTTAACCGAAAATATGTCAATGCATTAGATTACGATTCTACCAGAGAATCTGCTCTTAATTCTTATTATGCTGATAATTTAGATAATCTAATTACAATCAAGCAAAAATATGATCCTACCGACGTATTTAGATTCGAACAAAGCATCCCAGTATCCCAATATCCCATTAATCAAAAAAATTGAAAAAAAAATATCTTAGACAATCTATTAACTAAATCACAGTATATTATTTCGTACTAGTATGTTTGAAGAACAATCAGAATCGAATACTAATGCCGAAACAATCAAAACATCGATCATTGCTATTTCCAATGATGAACAAATTGATTTGTTTGATTTGGAAACAATGACAAAAGTTGGAGAAATTCAACACGATATTGATGATGGAGAAATTTTTGCGATTGGAATAACTGCCAACGATCGAGAAATTATCTGTAGTTACAAATCTGGTGCTTTGGTTGTGCAAAATATTGGTCTATTTTGTCCTTCTCGTAAGGCAAACTACAGGCCACATTTGCGAGTTGCAAACTCATCATTAAAACCATCTAGTTTTGCAATTACAACAAATTGTCAAAATATTAGTTTTGCCGTTGGATATGAGTCCGGATTAATTCATTTACACACATTTACTGGCAAATTCCAAAATATATATGACTATGACAAATTTATGATCTACACGAGTGTAGATATTGTGGCTGGCACTATTCCTATCAAACATTTATCTTTCTCAAACAATGGTCTATACCTAGTTTCACAATCTAACCAAACATGTATTTGGGACATTTCGTCCGGAAAAATGCGTACCAGATTTTTTAGTACTAAAATGCATTCAATCTGTTTAACAAATAGTGATGAACTGTATTATACCACTTTTAATAAACATACTCACAACCATCTACTACATTGTTTGAATATTCAGTCCAACAGCATACATACGATCAAATGTGCCGCAAATACACACATCGTTATATCTCCAAATGAAAAAGAATTTTTGACATTTGATCAAGACCAAATTATCAAATGGTCATCAGATTTTTTTGAACAAAAATTCAAATTTGCTTGTAACCGTATAGACTCGGTTTACTATGCTCCCAATGGAAAAGAAATCATTATCTTATTATATAATAATCAAATCCTAAAAGTAAATTCAAATTCGGAAATTACTCGACAAATTACTAACTATGATCCAAACAGATTAATTTTAATAGCTGTTTCAAACAACTAATTATGAAAATATCAATCGACAATTGATACTTTCATATAAAAAAATTGAAAAAAAAAATGCTTGAATACTTAACCAAATCAATTAATAATATTACCACTCATGTCCACCAAACAATTTACCAAAAAGTTCGAGGCCGTTACTAACGCTGGAGTTTTTCGGGCCGAAATCCAAAGTAGCCAATCATCATCAGTTGTTCGAGTTAATATTGAGACCGAAACACCAAATAGCGACGCAATGAAAGTTTCTTTTTTGATTGATAATGAATCAAAAAATGTCGAACAATCATTTCCAAAAGAACAGATTGAGCAATCATCATCAAGTACAATATCTCCAATAGAACCAATCGAACAGATCGAACAGAAAGAAGAGACCAAACCAAAAGAAGATGTCGAACAAATCGAACAGAGCAAACAAATCAAAGAAAAAAAAGATATCAAAGAGAAAGAAGATATCAAAGAGACCACATCGATTGAACAGATCAAAGAAATCAAAGAGATCGAACCGATCAAACCAAAATCAGAATTTACGATTGGTTCTCCGATTATCGTCGGATTTTCTGATGATAAATTTACTGTATATGACTTAGAAACTGGTAAAGAAGTCGAAAGTCTAAGTTGGGGGTCTCGACCATTTCAATTTGGCATTTCTCCCAACAATTTGAATATCATAGAATGTTATCCAAGATCGAGCATATATTCGATGAAATTGGCGGACATTATTGCAAAAAAAAGTGCATATGATATATCATCAAAATCAAAAATCAATGATCAATTTTCTCAAAGCGTATCTTCATTTGCAATTTCACCGAATCGTAATAATTTGTTAGTTGCAATTGGATATAACGATGGTATGATAAAACTAATAAAATCCGATAGCGTTACGCAAACGAGGGCTCTGCAGAAAAAAATTATGCATCTAGCATTTTCGGCCGATGGTAATCTTCTTATTACCGAAACTGATAAGATTTGTATCTGGAATGTTGAGACATTTGCTTTAGTTAAAGAATTAAATATAACTCCAATGTCGATGTTATCAGGCACTATCCAATTATCCGCTGACAATAAATTTCTTTATTATCTCGACCAACAGGGCTCTTTTGTCAAACATAATATTGATAATGATACCACGTGTCAACTCGGCGACAGATCATTTAAGGGCCTAACAACATCCTTTGACCATCGCATGATTGTAACATTTAGTGATCATGAAATAACAGTTCGAAATCCGTCATGGTTAAGAGATATGCATAGTCGAAATAAAATTCTCAACATTTATTTCGCCCCAAATAATGATTTGATCATTCATACCGAAGATGAAATACTGCGATGGAACTACGTCAGCAATAGAAAACAAGTATTAATTCAACAAAAATTCTCAATGATTTCTGTTTCGAATAATTAATTGAATAGCCATTTTTAATAATTAGCTATTTAATTCTCCAATAAAAATTGAAAAAAAAACTGCTTGGATATCTCACTAAAAAATAAGGTAATCATACTATCACCAATGTACAACAAAAAATTCGAGGCGGTCACTGACGCTGGTATTTATCGGGCCGAAATTCGGAGTAGCCAACCAACATCGATTGTTCGAATTAATATCGAAACAGAAACACCGAGTACTAACACAATGAAAGTTTCTTTCTCGATTGATAACGAATCGAAGAGTATCAAGCATTGCGATGATTTATTGTCAGTTAATGAAAATGTCGAACAATTATCACCAAGCATCGTGTCTCCAAAAGAAGAAATCGAACAGAAAGAAAACATACCAAAAACAAAATTTAATATTGGTGATCCGATCATTGCTTGTTTTTCTAATAATAAAATTACTGTATATGATGTAGAAACTGGTCAAAAACTCGGAAGCGTGGGGAGTATGGTCAAACCGTTGCGACTTGGTATTTCTCCCGACAATCTAAATATTGTAAGTTGTTATCAAAGATCAGCCGTATATTCGATGAAATTGACAGACATTATTGCAAACAAAATACCATCTGATATATTGTCGGAAAGTATTATCAATTCTTCAGATTATGCCCGAACCGTAACATCGTTTGCAATTTCTCCCAATCGTGATAATTTGTTGATCGCAATTGGATATGACGATGGCATGCTAAGACTGGTAAAGCCTGGTAATCCGACGCAATCAAAAAATCTTGATAAACAAATTACGCATCTAGCATTTTCGGCCGATGGTAATCTGCTTATTACCGAAACTGATAAGATTTGTATCTGGAATGTTGAGACATTAGATTTTATTAAAGAATTTAACATATCCAACATATTATCGCGCACAGTCTTGTTGTCCGGAGACAATAGATTTTTATATTATCTTATCGACTGCGGATTTTTTGTCATACGTAATATTGATAGTAATGCAACTACTACGTTCACTGGTCCGCATGAGAATCTGATAAATTCTTATGATCAACGTATTTTCGCAGCATTTAGTAATAATAATATCGCGATCCGAAATCCTGCATGGTTAAAAAATGTGCCTAGTCAAAAGAAAATTCACAACGTTCATTTTATTCCAAATTATGATTTGATTATTCACACCGAAGACCAAATAGTACGATGGGATTACACTAGTGAAATAAAACGCGTACTGATTAATAAAAAATTCTCAATGATTGCTGCTTCGAATAATTGAATAGCTAATTTTAATAATTGGCTATTCAATAAAATAAAAATTGAAAAAAAAACTGCTTGATGTCATATTTTTTAGTATAAATATGATCAAACCATGTCAATCAAAACATTTGAAGCCAACACTGACACTTATAAAATTAGTGCCAGAAGTAGCAATCCCATATCACGCCTTTTGATCAACATCAGCGACGGCGACAATTCTACTTTTTCATTTGGGATTGACAAAACTGATTTAAAACCAGTTATTGATACTCCAATCGAATCCACAATTGGTAATTCGACCGAACCAAAAATTAATGATCAGGTTCCGTCTACAATCGAAGATCCAATCACATCCACAATCAATGATCCGATCACATCCGCAATCAATAATCCGACCGCATCCGCAATCAGTGATCCGATCACATCCGCAATCAATAATCCGACCGCATCCACAATCAATGATCCAATCACATCCGCAATCAATGGTCCGACCACATCCACAATCAGTGATCCGATCACATCCGCAATCAGTGGTCCGACCACATCCGCAATCAGTGATTCGACTACATCCGCAATCAGTAATCCGACCACATCCGCAATCAATAATCCGATCACATCCACAATCGAAGATTCAAGCAAATCCGCAATCAATGATACGAGTTTGGCTATCAATGAGGCAACAAAAGAAACAACACGGAAATTCACTGTTGGAGATCCAATTATCGTTGTTTTCGCGAATAAGCAAGCTGTTGTATTTGATTTGGCTACTAATAAAGAAATAAAAAAAATTGATATCTCGGTTAATATTTTTGCAGTAAAAATTTCTCCAGATAATACTGAAATCGTTTTTTGTTGTAGCGATGGAAGTACTTTTTTAAAAACTCTTATTGATAATACAGGTCGGGCAATTATTCATAGTACCAGACATCCACACAAACCAACCTCTTTTGCTATTTCACCTAATCGCACAAATATCATGGTTGCTGTCGGATACTCCGATGGATATATTCAATTAGCGTCAGACCATTCAAAAATATTGTTTCCAACTAGCAATTGCGAAGTAACACATTTGTCATTTGCTCCCGATGGTAAATTGCTACTAGCGGAATCTTCCGATCATACTTCGATTTATGATACCAACCAAATATCGAATAATTTAGTCAAAAAAATTGATGTTGTTATGAGAAAACCAGAATTATCTAGTGATAACAAAACGATTTATTATTTTAATAACAGTCGCACATTATCGATGTACGATCTTGAAAAATCGAGAGTTATCCAAGAAACTGGCGCATCATCAAAATCTAGATTAATAATTTCTCCCAATGAAAGTTACGCAGCCACTCTTCATGATTTTAAAGTTGCAATTTTTAAAAAATTTGATTTGACCCAAATGGTCTATTGGACTGGACATTGTAACGGTGGTAAAAAAGTTACAAATATATTTTTTACGCCAGACAGTCAAGAAATAATATTTCATAAACAATGGAAAATAGTACGATGGAGATTCACTACACCAAAAAATACAAATACTGATGATATTGAGACAATTTGTTCTTCGCTCCCCAATTCTCTCATAGCCGTATCCGGAAATCTATCCAATTAATTAAATTGATTAATATCAATCGATTTAATTTGTTAAAATAAAAAAAAAATTGAAAAAATAATTGCTTGAATGACAGTTTTTTGATGGAAAACCAAAATATTACCACCACATGACAACCAGAACATTTGAGGCAATTACTAACACTGAAGTTTATGTAACTACTGTTCAAAGTGATGATTCGCACGCTCGATTTCAAATTAATATCACAACTGGCGATTCTCAAAATACCAAAATTTCTTTTTCAGTTGATAATAACAACCACACATCATCGAAAATTGAATTAATTTCGGATAATACAACTGAAGCAGAAACACTTGTCAATGACCGAATCGAT
>Ga0206798_1169_pt2 | contig 12557 bp, 6 predicted proteins | sample Alteio_BWOrgCont_66_FD_152893 | JGI IMG/M metagenome (GOLD analysis project Ga0206798, IMG submission 152893) | Enriched cells from forest soil in Barre Woods Harvard Forest LTER site, Petersham, Massachusetts, United States -... | ecosystem: Environmental > Terrestrial > Soil > Temperate forest > O...
GAAAATATATACTATCGGTTGGTCAAAAAACCCGATACTAAAATAATTATGTGGCAAGATGATGCGCACTATTTTGCATATTATGTTGATGATGTTGTTAATAAAATAACTTTGGTCACCGAGTATTCCAAAAAATACGATCCGAAATATTTATCCGATGACAAAATTGATTACATGATTACTCCATCACCATCTTATTTTGTCAATCTAAATATTACGGAATACGATTCAAAGATAAAATTTTTATTTTATTTACTTGATTCTCGTTGGTTTGATTCAATTCGTATTGATAATTTTGGTCAGAGAAAAAATCAAATCGTGTTGAGTGGCGCAATTTCTGGATATCCGGCACGAACACAATTGTATAATTTGAAATTTAGTGATAAATTATTTGGTGAGTTGGTGAACCACTTACAACATCCTGGATACCAAAATAATGAACATATGACAGAAATGAACTATTATAAAAAATTAGCCGAATTTAAGGGAGCATTCGTTGGTCACTATCCGTATCCGATAAATTATTTATTAGCAAAACACATTGAAGTTTTAATGTGTGGATGTTTGGGATTCTACGAAAAAAATCCATTACTTGAAACACAATTAGGTCTAATTGAATATGTTCACTATATACCATGCACCGATGATAATGGACTAATAATCACTGACACTACTTTTTATTTTGACTGGATGAACTCAGAGAAAGGAATAACTATCGCCAGAACCGGTGCCGAATATGTCAGAAATAAATTTGGTGCATTATATTTGACAGAATATATAAATTTTTTTCAAAACTGTTGATTGTTTTTTTCAAAACTATTGATTGTTTTTTTGAGACCGGTAGATAAATCTGTTTTGGCTACAAATTTTAATTCACTAGATGCGGTCTCTATATCGGCAGTAGAGTATTTAATGTCCCCGACTAATTTTGGACCAAAAATGGGTTCGATTTGACGATTGGTAATCGAGCTGAGAGTTTCTAAAAGTTCAAGTATAGTCGTACTAGAACCAGTGCCAATATTAAAAACTGAGCCGTAGCAATTTGGATTATTTGTTGTTAGCGCCAAATAATTAGCCAAACATACATCCTCGATATAAATAAAATCTCTGGAATTGGATCCGTCGCCATTGACAATAATAGGTTTAATCGGGTCGGATTGAATAAATGATTGGATGAATTTAGGAATAACAGCGGCATATGCTCCATTTGGATTTTGTTTTGGACCATAAACATTAAAATATCGTAGACCGATACATTCCAAATTGTATAATCGGGAAAACATTGTACCGTACAATTCGTTAACAAATTTAGTCATACCGTACGGAGAAAGTTGTGTACCGATACAATTTTCGACTTTTTTTTCCAATGCATCATTTCCATATACGGCCGAAGAGGATGCAAAGACAATACGTTTAATATTATTATTTTTGGCCGCATTTAATATGTTTACAAAACCATTAATATTAGTCAGATGGGTTTTCATTGGATCTAATATTGATTCGGGCACAGATACTACTGCGGCAAAGTGACAAATTGCATCAATATTTTTGCAAATCATATCAACATCGTGACTAACTGTAATATCAGCATTAACAAATTCAAATTGTGGATTTTGTTCGAATTCTAATAAATTATTACCATATCGAATGTCTATAGCCCTAACCGAATACTTACGATCTAACAAATATTCAACAAAATTCGAGCCAATAAATCCAGCAGCTCCTGTTACTAATATGCGCATTTATATATTATATTATTAATATATAAATGTTACCAAAATCAAAAGTGACTGTTATCATGCCTGTTTACAATAATAAAGAAGATGTTTCGAGAGCAATTCAATCGATATTTGACCAAACGTATTCGAATTGGGAACTCATTATTATTGATGATTGTTCGACGGATGAAACATTCGATACTATTAATAATTTCATTAATAATAAGCCTTTTGACATTAAATTTAGACGTAATCCGAAAAATTATGGTCCATATATTTCTACTAATCTGGCCCTAAATACGGCCGAGGGAGAGTATATTTGCAGGTTAGATTCTGATGATACAATCAGCCCGGACTATTTCGAAAGTTGCGCCACCATACTGGACGAGAAACCTATGATGGAAGGTGTTAATACCAGATTTGTTAGAGGGTCGGAAAAAATCGAAAGATACGGAGAAATAACGCTATTTTATCGAAAAAGGATTATTGACCAAATTGGATATTATGATAGTGTTAGATTTGGAGCAGATTCAGAATTTAGAGCCAGATTTGCTTTACATTTTGAAAAAAAAATATTTTATTTGAGCAAAGTAACATACTTCGCAACGATTCGAGACAATTCACTAACGACAAATCCGATCACAAGAAATTGGGCTATTCGCTCGGCATACATCAAAAATTACCTCGAATGGCATAAAGAAACTAATATAAAAGATCTGTATATTCCGTTTCCATTGACTCAGAGACTATTTGCTGCTGACCAAATACAAATTTCGGATTATGTACCAATTGATTCATCAATAAATTAATCAATTCGTATTCATTACCAATTATTTCTCTTTTCCATCAACATCGCAATTTGTTGTTCAGACACTATACCATAATTTTTCATGAATTTCTGCTGGGCAGATTTTTTCTTTAATACCATTACTTTCATCATAAACGAATAGTCTAACCGATGTACTCTTAAGATATGTTCTAATGATTCGCGATTCTGTGCCAAATACACTGCTATTGCCACATTGGTATTTAATCCATAATGCTGACAAATAGTCAATAATTGGCCATCATATTCATTAAGTGAACCTAATTTATATGAAATTAGTGCAATCAATGCATTCGATGCAGCTTGATCAATGGCATTCGGAGCGGTCGAAAGATTTGCTTTTGTTGCTGGATTTATTTTTGTAAATTCTATTTTTTTGACACTGTCGGATGAAGTTCCGTTTGGTTGTATTTGTGCTTTAAGTGCATCTCGCAATTCTTTTGATTTGTTTTCGAGTAATTTTTTCTTAGCTAATAACAAAGCCTTTTTTTTTATGGCGTCCGGATCTCCTCCCTTCATTGTCAAAATATATGCATCAATCGTTTTATCAATATTATCAACAAGAAAATTGTATGCGGCCTTTAAATATGCTTTAATTTTATCAAATGCTGCTTGATTACGTAAATCGAGCGCAACACCAGTTGGATCAGCTCCTCGATATTTCTTCGAGTTGGCGGCATAATAGTTGTGTGCATCTAGAAAATCTTTTGTATTCAAGACATACTTAAAAAAAATATTAAATGCCGGATTTGCAGTTGAATCATCATATAGATATAGATCCCCACTACGAGCTCCCTCATTTGATTTCTTAAATGTTCTCAAACCAATATTTCCAAATTGCTTCGCATTAAAATCACTTATGACTTGGGAAAAAATACCAATGTTTTTTAGGGTGACTTGTACAAAACTGTTCAAATGATCGGCGACATTGTCGATTTGTGTAATATTTTGGAGATGTGTTTGTGTTTGTGTAGATTTCCATGCACCTAAGGATGCGCCGGTATAGGTCAATCCATTAATTGCTGTATCAATTGCATCTAAATCTTTCTTAAAATCTTTATTTATTTCATCCTTAATATCCTTCTTGATATCAATACTAGGATCAATTCCAGATATTGCGTCAATCGTATCTTTATCTGAATAAATATCAATTGGATTCATTGTCTCTATTTTTTTAACTAATGTTTCATATTTGATAGTTTCAGGATTTTGATAAGTATATCCGAGAGTCGAACTAAAATTATCAACTTTCGCTAGTGCGGCATCTAGTTGACTTTCATCTGATGGAATATTATTTATCATTTGTTCCATTTCTGCGATCATTCTTTCTAATTCGCGAATATCGGACATATGTATATTATATCATAATAAAAAGTTTTTTGCCCAAAAAAATACTGACGCATCAATTTTTGATTTTCTAATTATTAGTTCATCAAAAATTATTTAGTTCAACTAAAATTATTTACTGCTGCTTTTTGCGCCCCTTCGTAACCTTATATTTGTATCCTTCCAAATCTCCATCATTAATGGCCGAAATGTTGGCTAGTTTTCGATTAATGTTACTCATGATTTTCTTTTCGTAGGGAACATTCGCAACAAAAACTATCCTTTGTAGAACAGGACTTTTGGCTCCGGACCTAGGTGCCCGGCCCAATTCTTGTAAGAGATCGGCAGCCGAATCTGGATAATTCAATAGCACGGCTCTTGGATGTCCGCCGTAAACATCATGCAATCCAATTCCAACACCACCAGCCCTGGCCTGACAAATAATAATACGCTCCTGATTCGTTTGAAAACGATCAATCGCACCCAATCTTTCTTCCATTTTTTGGCCACCGTGAACTTTACACTTAATATTTAATTCAGCGGACAAAATCTTCATTGTTTTCAAATAATTAACAAAAATAATGACAGATTTTCCTTCTTCCAAATATAGTTCGGCCTGTTCAATAAATATTGGTATTTTGCGTAATTCTATTTCTTGTTTTAGTTTTTGGATTAGTGCCAAATGGTGATCGCTGCCCGGATTATCCTTAAGCGCACGAATATGGGCAGCAATTTCTTGGTAAGCTTCCGAAATTTTGTCGGCTTCTTCGGCAAAGAACTGTTGGGCACACCATTGGTTGGCCGGAAATTTATCACCCAAATCTTTAATTCTGATTCTTGATGTATGATCTTTTATTTCTTCGAATATCATCATGGCTACCATATTTTCTTTGGCTATTAAAAAATCTTCTTTCTTGGGATAGTGTGATTTTCTAACACGATACTGCGGATATTTCGATGCCAAAGACTTGACATAGTGATTGTAATTTCTGGTGTTAGGGATAATTCCAAATAGATAAAACATTATTTTCATGCCAGATAATTTTTCACAAATAGTTGCACTTAGTAGTAGTACTGGGGTACCTAAACGAATGAGTGGATGGGTCGACATTAAAAGTTTTCCATTATCAGTTTTTGGATCCTTGCATCTATGAACTTCGTCAAAAATTAACATTGCGTCTGCCGGCAAATTCCACTGATATATTGATTTGGTTGGATTATTCGTATCGAATTCATCAATACGTAAATATTCTGCTGCTTTTCTGGTTTTGCACTTGTCATTAACATAAGTTTTGCCATTGCGCAACGTCTCATAATTAACAACATCATAATACTCGACATTAAAATATGCCAAAACGGATATCCACGTCGGTATTAATGTTTTTGGACACACGACAATCGGTTTCTTTCCTAATTCTTTGGCCGATGCTGCTGCCGCATACGTTTTACCGACACCAGTATCAGAAGCATCCAAACAAATACTATGTTCAAGTAATATTAGAATCATTCTAAGAACATGTTTATTTTGATATGATAATAGTTTTTGTTTAGTCTCATTCGTTAAAATTTTCTTAGAAAAGACCTTGGGAGACTCAATAGTTTCCGTAATCGATGACAAAAAAGAACCAATTACATCCGACATTAATTTGTACTCTTAGCTATGAATTTTTAATTTAGGAAATGAATTAAATCAATTTTTTTTATATTGTCCTGTTTCATTGACAAACTAACTATTGATTCAATCTCGATTTCAAAGTTTCTAAGTAAGTTGTATGAATAAATGCAACCTATAATCACCAACCAAACCAACCAAATCAACCAATGGGAATCTTTTGATCGTGGAAATCTTGGTGATATTTGGATCAAAAAAGAAAGTTCAAAATACAATTATATAAAAACCAATCTCATCAATCGAACATTTCCCCGACTCAGAAAAGAAGAACAAGAATTATTATTAACGCTCGTGATTCGAATAGTTAATTTTATCTATATTAAATTTGGTTTGGGAGAAGATTTTTGGCACCAACTAACACAAAATAATTTATTAGATTCAAGAGCAATTCTTTTAATGGCTCTTCCATTTATCAATGATAATCCAACCGATGATAAAAAACATCAACTCGAAAATTTGGCAGATTTATATTTGAAACGTGATGCCAAAAATGAGTATGTTTACACAACTTCACAATATAATCGATGTATTCGTGTACCGGTTGGAGCAGATATCGCAACTGTTGAAACAATTGAAAGACCATACACATCAGAATATCTGTTAGACCATTTAGAATTATTAATGATGAGTATTGAAACTGCGGCAAATAAATTGTATGTAAATTGGGCCGATGTCATACCAATTCCAATGAATACCTATAAAGAAACTAAGTTATATGTGAATACCGTATCGAAAATTAATCTCAAACAAATTCAACTAATAAATAATTATATCGATCCAAGCCCAAGTTTGAGTTACCAAGATATTTTCAATGTCATAACCAACCACTTGTATCACGAAATAAAAAATCATAAATGGATTATTTATGATGTTGTCATCAATGGTAAACCAATTACCTATATTGATTTTATTGAAAAATATATTGACATCACACCAATTTGGGAAAATTTGATGTGGTCACAGCTAACACCAAACCAACTTAACAAATTTACTAACCAATGGATAATTTTTCGCGATAGTCTAGATCCGAATAGTAATGTTATTTATTACAAAATTTACATATTTTTTGCAAAATATCATGTTAATGCAAATCGCCTAATTAAACAAGGCAAATTGATCGTTCCACAAAAATTAATTTCGGAGGATGAAGATGTTGATGAAGACCGGGTTAGTGTTACAAACGAAAACTTATTAGAGGCCAGAATTGGTCTAGAAAAAGTACCCATTGATGAAATTTATTTATTTTTTTATCAACAACTTAGTTCATTCAAAAAATCATGGTACTATTACCAATTGAAAATAAAAAAACAAACATACTTATCAGAAGGACAAACAAACCAAATTCCATTGTTTGTCACTCCTAAAAATATTTACAACTACTGCAAATCAATGAGCCACTTTACCAGAATTTTGCCTAATTCTAATGAAATTTATACAACTATGCCACGCCATTGGATAACATTAGAGCCGAAACTTATTCGCCTAATTTTGATCCGATTGTTAGATATACCAAGCGAAATAGAAAACAATTGGACAAATCCAAGAAAACCCAACTGGTTCAACATTAATCGATATTTGTCGGCGTTTTATCCCAGACTAACATATGGAGATACTAATACGGTTTCGGCCGCATTATCTAAAGCCAATTACGATTTGCATCTGTTGATAAAATCAAATCTTATTGATGTTATTTTTGAGTCTCTGATTTATCACGGTATTTTATCAGAATTTAGACCAACCAAAGAAATCAGTGACAAATCAATTATAATATCGGCATCAAACAGCCTCGACGAAAATGTAATGACAAAATACAAACAATCAACTTTGAAAAAATTAAGATTTACCAATCCAAGTCTTGATTTGTATCTAAATCATTCTTATTATTATGCTACCGGAGAAACTTATGGAGAATTGGAGCCAATTAGTCGTGGAGACCAGCAACCACATCGTAAATCGTATTTTGATTTGTTCAGTTCGAAGATTGACTGGCCATTCATGTATGCAATGAACTGGGTTAGCCAAATTAATTTTTATCACCACTATGCCAACAATCGCGTAATATATGTAACGGGATCAACTGGAGTCGGGAAATCAACACAAATACCGAAATTGTTATTATACAGCCAAAAAATGATAGACTACAATCCATCGGGTAAAATTATTTGTACCCAGCCACGAGTACCTCCAACAGAAGGAAATGCCGAATGGATCTCAACAGAAATGGGAATTCCAATTAAATCATATTCAACAACATATTTAAAAGATGTTCCGACAAATAACTATTTGGTCCAATATAAACATAAAACTGCCAACCATGTTAGCCGCTTGGCTAGTTGTTTTTTACGAATTGTAACAGATGGAACATTGGTTCCCGATTTAATTAGAGCACCATTTTTGACCAGAAGCCAGCCCGACCAATTAGCACTCGATGCCGATTTCCAACGGGCCGAGTGGGTCAAAAAATATACCAGCAAAAATGTTTATGATATTGTAATTGTTGATGAAGCACATGAACATAATCCCAACATGGATATGATTTTAACTTTAGTCAGAGACGCCGCATATGTGAATAATTCTCTAAAATTAGTCATTATTAGCGCGACGATGGATGATGATGAGCCAATTTATCGCCGATATTATCGACTGATTAATGATAATAGGGCATACCCATTGAGTTCCTTTATTTCGAATAAACAGTTTGATCGGGCCAACATGGACCGGCGAATTCATATATCCCCTCCTGGAGAGACTAGTCGATATACTGTTACGGACCATTTCGCGAGCAAAATAGAATCCGATTCGGTCAACGAATCTAATTATGTTGAAAAAGGCATCGAGCTGGCTCTCCGAGTCATCAATTCGACATCGGCCGGTGATGTTTTATTATTTATGGCCGGAGAAGCAGATATTCGGGAAGCTGTGGAACAAATCGATTCGAATACCACATCGAATATCGTATCGTGGGGGTTTTTTAGCAAAATGACTGACGAAATGAAAGAAATGGTTAAGAATGCCAGTGCAACTCTTTCGAACTATACCAGGCAAAAGGGAGACTTCTTTTTAGAGACGAATCAAGTTACCAATCGTGTTCCAGCCGGAACATATAACCGAGTCGTAATTATAGCAACAACAATTGCCGAAGCATCTATTTCGATTGCTAGTTTAAAATATGTCGTTGATACCGGATACGCCAAGACGTCAATATATAATCCTCTAGAAGAAATCCCAATTGAAAAAATTATTTTAATTTCTCGTTCTAGTTCTGAGCAGCGAAGAGGACGAGTCGGGCGACGTTCTCCTGGCGATGTATATTACTTGTACGAAAAAGATAAAGTTTATTCAAATAAGATTCCATACAGAATTGCTGATACAAATTTCGAAGATATTTACATCAATTATCTCAAATCAAATCAACTCGATTCCAATATTATTACTCGTCTTAATGATATCAACAATATCAATTTATCTTTGAAAATAAATGATTTAAAAAAAAATCCAAAAGATTCTTTTCGAATTTTATCAATTCTTCTCAAAAATCCTTATCCCTATGTAGATATTATCAAAAATCGGTATATGTTTGTTCCGGACGAAACCGATATTAGCCAATATTATGCATATTATGGAAAAATGAATTTATCGATCCAGGGAGATTTAAAATTAGCAATTAATTTGAAAACTTATTTGATTAATAACTATGATGACTATCCATACCAATCAAAATGGTATAAGTCCGAAGGTTTTACGTCGAGATGTCATACCGGATACGATACATTACAACTTCGTGACCAGCAGCTTAAATTTTACATCATACATCCAGAAGAAAATATTATTGTCAGAAATATGTTGACAGGATTATTAAAAAATATTAAATATAATCCAATCATTCCGGATAGTTACTACTATTATTTGTTAAAAATAAATGATGTGCCGGTAAACTCAGTTTTTGATCCGAATTACATAAAAAAAATCAACTTGCGCGAAATTATTTTCCCAAAATACTATTTGGCGGTAATTTCGACGTCAATGAAATTATTAACAATAAAGATTGACGGTACACCTGATCTTCAAATCAATTATCGAAACCAATCAAACATTAGTGCAATAGATTACGCAAAATATTTTGAAGATATCGAATCTCAAACATACTACTCGATTATCAAAACAAATTTACTGTCAAAATTGGGCGACATTAAATCAATTTACTCCTTAGATATATTTGACGATACGAATAGTTTGATGTGGTATGCACTTTCTCTTCCATACGAAATTTCCGATGATATCATTGCACTAATTATATTGGCCAATATTGGATTAGATTTAACTAAATGGATCAATGTAAAAAATCGTAATAATGTTCAACAGTATTTATTAGCAAACTCAACACCAAATGGTGATATTGATTTTTTATGGAAAGTATGGTCAAGTATTAAATCAATTTTGGTCCGGAACCAACTTTTGGCCGGTGTCGAAATTGATGCAACAATCGAATCACAGTACATAGAAGATCGCAATAGATATTTGGCCAAATCTGGAGACATTACATTTGAGAAATATATCATCTTAGACCAAATGTTCAAATCAGGCAAGATGAATGTTACGGACGAACTATATAATTATGTTGAGTTATACAATAAAAAATTTGATTCGGTGGCCAAAACAATTCAACCGTATCTGAACATAATCGCCGACCGATATAAGTTAAATTCAGAAGTATTAACCAACTTTATCACAAAATGGGCCGAAATTCAATTCACAATTAACAAAAAAAATTGGCTATATCAATACGAAATTAAGCATAATCTTGTCGAAGATAGAGAAAATCAAGAAAATGTTTTAGAATGGGCCCAACAAAGACTGATGTTTCCTGGTATTGTCAAAAATACAATTTGGGACCGTATATTGGAAACATACATCAGAACATATTCAGTCAATTTGATCAAAAAAAAATCTAATTATTACGTCAGAGTTAATACCGGAACCTGCATGGATCCTGATATTTGGTCCAAAAAAATAGCGATGGAAAAAACATTTCTTAACAAAGAATCTGGATATCTGATTTATCACACATACAACGTGGCAACAAATTCAATAATTTATTTAACCCCAGTCGATCCAAAAATAGTGTTCGAACTGAGTCCAATCATTTACTTTTATTTAATGTTTGATCCAGATCACCCCATCCGAAATGTATATGAAGATGTTTGTGTTAAAACTATATTAGACTTTATTGGGCAGATGGCTCCAAAATTTAATTTTAAAGCACTAATTGCATATTTGGACCAAATTGATGACCGAAGATTATCTAAAATAATTAGTGACCAAATAATCCGAAATAAAAATTGATTTTTTAACTGTTTCGATTATATTGATTATCAAAATATATTAAGTAGACATCGTGGCAATTAGATAATTTAATAGTTAGATGGAAGATCCGAATTTGAGTCATTTTAACAATATCATAATTTTGTTTGCAACTGATGATGCTAGCTATGAATGGAGCACTCGATTTATTCAAAGACCATGTAGAACGACCGGACTAATTGTTGAATTTGACAACAAAAAATATATTATAACGACCAGATTAAAACTCGCCAATTGTAAAAATATTATCGGTCTGCATCATGAAAATACTAACAAAAACATTTCTAAACATATTTTGGAAATTGCATTTCAAATGGCCGAATACAATTTGGTAATTTTGGTAACAAAAGGATTAAACGAATTTGTTTTATTGGAGGGTGAAATTAGACAGAAAATGCATTCTACAGATAGTAATGCATTTTCTGCCTATGATATACTAAATTTATCTTACGTGATGCCAAAAAAAAACGAGGAATATTATTTACTTAGAACATTTATTAATGATCGACAATGTATTAATCATCGCGACAATTGTAGCTATAGTTGCCATGTTTTATATGACCAAATGTTTTCGCCAATGATGAGTACTTTGGAATTTGATTGTGATAAATTATCAACGATAGAAGGAATTAGTGGCGCGGCAATTATTAATAGTATCAACCAAATAGTTGGTTTGGCATTTGTTAGAAACGACACCAAATTACTGGCGATACCGATTAATACTGTCGCCAGAGTTTTTAACGATTTTATTTCATACCAAAATCAAACATCAAAATATTTAGGAATATTGACTTTACCGTTTGAATATGATATTAGTACAAAACAAAATATTCGGGTATCAACTGATTGTACGGTTAACACAATACAGGGTAATTATCAACTTAAAAAAAATTATTTTATTGTTTCGATCAATGGAGAACAACCAATTATCGATAAAAAGAGTGTTCGGATTTATGACAAAAATTTTGATGATGACGTACCACTTTCAGTTTATATCGCAACTAAATTAACACAAGAAACAACAATTAATATTGCTTTTCGACACCAAAAGAAAGTATTTCGGATTGATATATTTGGTATTGTTAGTTCAAATCTAAATCTAAATCTAAATCTAAATCAAAATCTAAATCAAAATCTAAATCAAAATCAGATTCCGTTTGCCAACACAAACTATTTTAATACAAAACCGGGCTTCCACTATGTCAATTTATTTGGTATTATTTTAGTACAATTATCGATGGAACTTTTAGATTTGACCAAAAATTATGGATTGATATTACATAATGAGATTATCAAGAATAGAACAAATGGAATACTAATCATAGATTGTTTGGACGATACATTGGTTGATTTGTATGGATTACCCAAACTAATATTCGGCAAAGATAAAAAAATTATTGATTGTTTATTTGTCACTAATATCAATGGCGTATTAGTTAATGATTTATTCGATGTACAAAAAATAATCGACGGAAAAGATAAATCTGATATTTCGATAATGGCTGGAGTATCAATCAACGACCAATCAAAAATTATATTTTGATTTAGATTCAAATACGAATTTGAATCCAAATTAAAACGTAATCTGTCCGGCATTATTTTTTATTGTTAATCTATATAGATAAATGTTACCTGAAATTTGGGGGAAATACGG
>Ga0206798_1173_pt1 | contig 12429 bp, 7 predicted proteins | sample Alteio_BWOrgCont_66_FD_152893 | JGI IMG/M metagenome (GOLD analysis project Ga0206798, IMG submission 152893) | Enriched cells from forest soil in Barre Woods Harvard Forest LTER site, Petersham, Massachusetts, United States -... | ecosystem: Environmental > Terrestrial > Soil > Temperate forest > O...
TTGTAACAACTAAAATATCTTACGCCAACATGATAGCGAATATCTGCGAGAAGTTGCCGGGCGCGGACGCTAACGTAGTGACCGAGGCTGTAGGTGCAGACAGTCGGGTTGGTCGAAAATACTTAAGGGGGGCTGTGGGATATGGTGGGCCTTGTTTTCCTCGCGACAACAAGGCATTCTGCGCACTCGCCAAACACCTGGGGGTACCTGCAGATATCGCGGAAGCGACGGATCGCGTAAATCAATATCAACTCGAGCGGATCTGTCAAACAGCGGAAGAGCAGTTATTGCCGGGATCTAGGGTGGTCGTTCTAGGACTATCGTACAAGCCGAACACTCAAGTGATCGATGAAAGTCAGGGTATCAGTCTGGCTAGGATCCTTGCGGGTCGGGGTCATTTTGTAACTGTGTACGACCCTGCCGCGAGGCCAAGTGCGGAGGCAGTGCTCGGCGATATCGTCATATATGCGCCGACTATGGAAGAGGCAGTTCGAAGCGGCGATTTGCTAGTGATCATGACACCGTGGCCGCAATTCGCCGAAGTGACAGGCAGCATGATCGGGCGGGAAAGCGTCACGGTTATTGATCCATGGAGAGTGATCAATCCGGCGCGTTTCGGCTCCGGTGCTCGAATCATTCATTTGGGTAGGGGCAGCATTCCGGTCATCGACACGCGTCAATGAGCGGACATAAATTAGCATAGAAAGGAAGACTTGATGCAACGTACAGCGCTTGTCTGCGGGGCCGGTGGCTTTATTGGTAGCCATCTCGTTCGGAGGCTTAAGCAGGAAGGCTTTTGGACTCGGGGAGTGGATTTAAAGTTTTCGGAGTATTCGGACTCGGAAGCGGACGATTTTGTTGTGGGAGATTTACGGGATCGGCAGTTTTGTGCGTCAGTTATCGACCGTCCGTTTACGGAGATTTATCAACTTGCCGCCGACATGGGAGGTGCCGGGTTCATTTTCACAGGGGAGAATGACGCCGACATTATGCACAATTCCGCGACGATCAACTTGAACGTGCTTGACGTCGCCCATAAGCGGAATTGTAAAAGGATATTTTACTCATCTTCAGCTTGCATGTATCCCGCCTATAACCAAGAAGACCCATTGCAGCCCGATTGTTCTGAGTCCTCCGCCTACCCGGCAGCGCCGGATAGCGAGTATGGGTGGGAAAAACTTTTTAGCGAACGGTTGTATGCCTCTTACGCGCGTACTAAGGGGATGCAGGTGCGTATTGCTCGGTACCACAACATCTTCGGACCGAATGGTACCTGGTGTGGTGGAAGGGAGAAGGCGCCGGCCGCATTGTGTAGAAAAGTGGCAATTGCCGAATCAGGGGGCCATGTCGAGATATGGGGTGACGGTAAACAAACGCGGTCTTTCCTGTTCGTTGACGAATGCCTTGAAGGTACGATACGTCTTACTCGGTCTGATTTTGCGGGGCCGGTGAACATTGGTTCAGAGGAGATGGTGACGATCGACGGTTTAGCTCAGATGATCATGGATATAGCTGGAAAAAATCTGACCCTTCGGCACATCGCGGGGCCTACCGGAGTTCGCGGTAGAAATTCCGATAATCGGTTGATACGCGCGGAGCTTGGATGGGCTCCCAGTCAGTCACTCCAAACCGGATTGAAACTAACCTACGAATGGATCTCTCGGCAACTTAATAAAAATACTACGGCTTCTCAGGTTACCTGACTTGACACGGTTAAAGTAATCGTCAATCCGGCGGATTTGAAATCTTACGTTTATCTTCCGGCGGATAGCGGACACCGTGGAGTTTCCGGGGCACATGCGGGCAGTCAGCTAACCGAAGATTTCTAGGAGCTATATGACAACGGCTGAACAGCTGGGTACCATATACCAATTTATCTTGAGTTCTATTAGGATAATGACGCTGAATGATTTCAGCGGGGACAAGCTTGCTGTTGCAGGTACGATCACAAACACGGGGCAGGAGGGTATCGTCGTCGGGGCGAACGCCGATGAAGCGCAAATTGGAGGTCGTGTTTACGCAGCTTGGGACCATGAGGACGCAACTAGACAGTTCGCATCGACACCGCTATTTGAGGTTAGAGGAGTTCTCTCGGCAGATGCCCTTGCTGCCGGTGAGCAAGCGGAGTTTCGGATCGCAATACCGGCTGCAACTCTAGAGGATGGCTTGTACCTGGTTGTTATAGACATGGTGGTCGAGCACCAGTTTTGGTTTGCTGACTATGGACAGACGGCATACCGGCTTCATGTCCTTAAATGTGATGGGGAGCTGACAGGGAGATTGCCTCTACCAGCTGAGACGGTGTCGATGCACGAGGGGTTGCTACTAGGTGCGCCCCCCGTGCTTGCCCAAGCGGGGCGGCGCGTCCGTAGGCTGCTGAACCCGGGCCGGCAATTCGTCGAATGGCGCGGCGCGGACATGCCTACGGTCCTGCCGCGAAGTATCGCCACCTGTCCTTCCGCCCGTTATGACGGCATTTTCGACGACGTGGCTGCCACACATAGTGGGGTTCCTTTTAGCCGCTTAATGATGCACCTTACCTGGCTATACCGATTAGATAATCAATTCGACCTAAACACCCTGCAGGGGGCCCTGCAGGTAGTAAAATGGTTTCTATTCGACGCACCGACAGAGCTACAACTTGACCAATTGCCGGTTTCAGCGGAGTTAGCTTCGTTTTTGGGGTCCGATGCCGTCTATTCTGGTTTACTGGCTGGGAAAGTCTCAATTCTGACTTTTTTTGTAGCGATAGGCGCCAGCAGACCACTGGATTTGTGCTCCCAAAATAGTCTCGACGAACTTGCATTTTGGTGGGTGGGTGATTTTCGAAAATTTGAGCTAATTCATGATTCTGGAATACCCCTGGAGCTAGAAGAAATACTTTCTTCTTACCAGCCAAAATCAACAAAAGATACAATTCCCGCCAATCCGTTTTTCACTCGGTTCCTGCTTTGTAATGACGAATATGGGTCTCATTTTGATCCCGGCGTCGAATCTGATCGCATCGCGCTGGCCTTCATCTTGTTATATCGATTCCTAGGTACACGCTTGGGACGGATTCTGCACGAGGGATTAGATCCGTTCTTTTCTGAAACGATAGACCCCAACATTCTAGCGATCAGTAGATTTGAAGGCTTATTTTGGTTTGCATGCGGGGAGTTGTCTCTGTCCGCCCGCACGGATCTCGAGGCATTGGGTCCAACCGTCGGGCGATGGTTCGGAGATATTGTATGTTCGATCCGTCCGGCGCTTATACCGTATTCGTCATACAAGAAGCACAGTCCCGCGGCAGTAGACGATGCAGAAAGCCAGGTCTTCGTAATTGGTCTCCTCTCTTCTAGCTCCGGCATCGGGCAAAATGGTCGGACGGGTGCAGCAATTTTACAGCGGCTCGGATTACCAGTTCTTACCGTGGACACCGAAAATGGTCTGAGGTGTATTCGCAACCCGGACGGAGCCGATACAACCATGGGTAGATTGGTTCGAGACATCACAGTCTTTCACCTACCGCCCGAGAATCTGCCAGAAACGCTTCTGCGGCTCGCCAACGAGCGAATAGCAGGTTCATATAGAATCGGCTATTTTTTATGGGAACTCGACGTCGTTCCCCGGTGTCATGAGCTGGCACTTGATCTAGTTGATGAGATCTGGGTGCCTAGCGAGTTTGTGAAGGAAATATACAGAAATGCGACAACGAAGGCGATCCACGTTATGCCAAAGATGGTCTGCGCAATATCGACAGGGGCGGAGGCCAATCGAAACTCACCGATCTTCCGATTTTTAGTTGCCTTTGATGCTAAATCAGGGGTGCCCAGAAAAAATCCCGGAGCCGCACTACTCGCTTTTCAACGAGCATTTCCAAATAACAGCGATGTGGCTTTAATACTAAAGGTAACGGGTAATTTTACCGCCCCTCAGAGTGATCCTCACGGGATGTGGAACGAAGTAACTAGGATTGCGGCGGAGGACCCAAGAATATCAGTAGTGCAGAGTACCTTTACGGAGGAGCAGTTCCATTCGCTCTTACGATCAGTAGACTGCGTTGTCTCGGCCCATAGGGCGGAGGGTTTTGGCTATATCCCCGCCTATGCCCTCGCCTACGGTATACCAATCATCTGTACCGACTATTCCGGCACGACTGAATTCTGTAATGAAGCCACAGGTTTTCCAGTTCGCTATTCCATGAAGTTGGTGAAACCTGGTGAATTTCTCTATGATTTACCCGGAGCGCGCTGGGCTGATGTTGACGTGGATGATTTAGCGTTGAGAATGCAAGAAGTTGTTCGTGACCTAGAGGGTGCTAAAGCTCGCGCTGCGTGCGGCCGCCAGCTTATTGATGACAAGTACTCGATGCCAAGCTGCACCGTGGCATATAAAAGGCGATTGCTGGCGGCGGGATTGCTAGATCCGGCCTAGTTACGAACGAGGATACGGTCATTGGTACCTCTAACTCCGCTAGGCAGCCAATAGAAAAATGGCCTCAATACAAGCTTCGGCTGTTCCCGCCCCGTCAGGTGTATTGTTTTGAAATATCAACTGGCCAGCCGCAATTGCTGCTGCAGGAACTGAAAGTTGGACTATATGTTTTCCCTGACTAACATTCAGGTGCCCAACCCAAGTCTTTGTACCCTGTTGAAACCAGCCAACGCCGAGACGACCGCGTAAAACCTCTAATGCTATATCGATATGGCGGACCCCGATTGTCCCAGCTGGCGCTTTAACATCGCAGAAAGCGGCAAACTCGCCCTCGTGGGGCGGCGTTGTTAGACGGAGGCCTCGGACCTCTAGCGTGCAGCTTGCTCCCGTCAACGCGCCTATGTCGTAAAGCGGGATGCTAGTTGGACCTAGGTTAGCCGTGGAGAGCTCATTATGAGGTCCCGACCGAAAGCCATGAACAGGCGTAATCGCGCCGCTTGCGCTCGAAGCCACATTCTCTTTTGTCGATCTCGATTTCGATTCCGGTACCATGCCAAGACGCTCTCGTTGTAGTGCTCTAATGGGGACGCTATCTATCACTAGATCCCTGCGGAGATCAAGACATCGTCTGCGGCACTCTATTTCGGCAGCGTGGCCGCGCTCGCCTGCCTGCCCACTCGCGGTAACGCAAGACGATCGCGTAGCTACTCCGAGCAGCTTGGCAGCTGGTCTCGGGGCTTGAAAAGACGGTACGATCCGTACCACATAAGTGGCCGCGGTAAGTGGTGTTCGCGGGGCAGCGGCACCCTGTTATCGGGGCCACCAACATCGCATAGTGTACGAGGGATTCAATGTTCATTAGGCATCACCCAGTTTTCAGACGGTTTCGTGGACATATCGTAGAGGTTCCAAAGCAATTTCATGTTGACTATGTGGGGGTGCAAGTGCGGTGGGAGTACACCAAACAAAATCGTTCCGCCATCAGCCTTCCAATCGCACCACCGCACCCCGATGAGGAGTATTTCGAATGGATAGACCTTTTAGAAGCAGTCGATGAAGCGGTAGACGGGTTTTGTATGCTGGAACTCGGAGCGAACTGGGGTCGGTGGGGTTTACGAGGAGCTGCCGCTGCCCGTCAACGAGGATTATCTATCAATATTGGGTTTGCCGAGGCAGAGCCAGTACACCTTGAATGGCTTCAGCAGTCACTCCAAGATAATGGAGTGACTGCTGAAGAGGCCCAGGTGTATCCCTGTGTCGTAAGTGGCGCCGCTGGTAATGTGCAGTTTTTGATACGTAACCCCCGTCTTGCCGAGGAAAACGATCCTAGGATCTGGGCTGGACAACATCGTGTTAGGGGCCAGGAGGTGCCCGAATCAGTTACAGCGGCGGTTATTGGAGACGAATACGCGGCTCGGTATCAGAAATACAAGGTTTTCCGATATCGAACGGGCTCACTGGCTATTGAGGTACCTCAGATGACGTTATCGACTATACTAGAGCGCTACCACCAGCCGGTTGATCTTATCGATATGGATATTCAGGGCGAAGAAGCTGAGGTTGTTGCGGAAGCACTGCCTCTGCTCACTTCGAAAGTACGGCGTATGCATATCGGTACACATGCGCGAGACATTGAAGACGCGTTAAAGCAGATGCTTGGCAGTCTCGGCTGGCAGCTGCAGTATTCGTATCCCTGTCATTCGACTTGTACCACCGTATATGGGGAAATCGCGTTCGTGGACGGGGTTCAAAGCTGGAAGAACCCGTACTTAACCTCACCGCGCAACATAGGCGAGGCCGCTGCGTCTACTGCCGAAGACGGCACTTTAATTCATGTTCCTTTGGAGTTGATCCAATCGACACAGCGGGGCACATTGCGATGGCATGAAGACGGAATTCTTTTGATCACCGACCCTCAGCAATACGCATTTAGTGCATTTTGTCAACTCGATTTGAGTGCTGTGTCATCCGCTGCGGAAATAATACTCAGTGTGACGCTCCGAGTGAACCATGGACAGGTTGGTGTTGGCTGGTTTGATCGGGAGAAGCAAAAATGGATAGTTAGAAAAACCGGCCTTTCCGGTCAGCACAGAGTTGAATTGGTAGTTCCACTCATCGAGGCCCACGGTCAACTTGTATTCGATAACTGTGCCCCCGATGGACCGAGCACCGCAGTCATTCGGGAGATTGATTTGCGTCCGAATGATTCGCGGTGATCGGAATAGACGCGCGATCTGACGCCGATCTGGCGTCATTGTCCGCGCCCTTATCATATAGTCAGCTGGCCTTAATGCTCGGGTAAACCGTGATTGCTTCTATGAGGGCGCGCGCCGGTGCGCCAAATTCCGTGTTGTTTTGGAAAATCAGCTCACCACCCCTGGTTCCGCCAGGGACAATGATCTGCAAAAGATTGTCGCCGGCAGGTGCGTCGCGGCGGGTAATCCACCGCTTCTCCTGCTGCAGGAACCAGCCGACCGTGAGCAAACCGGCGAAGACGCGAATTCTGACCTCAATTCGCCGCGAGATCATCTCGATGCCTGGCAAGGCAACAACAGCAAAGGCCGCAAACTCTCCTCGACCTGGCGCCGTGGTAAGCTCAACTGTTCTGCCCTGGACCGCGATGCTAGCCTTACCCAACACACCAACCTCGTACAGCGGTATCTCCGCGATCCCGGTGAGGGGGTCATTCTGCTCTGGGACGCTGGTCGGATGTGAGGTTCTCATCATGGTCTATAACCCTTTGTTCCTGGAGTGCCCATACGTTAGCATATGGTCCGCAATCGAGCATCCAGGAAACTTACGCTCGTGGACGAGTTCTGCCCGCGCCATCAATCCACTTAGGAATGGCAAATGAATACAACGTTCACCTTCGACGATGTCACCTCAGTCTCCTTAGAGAAGTTGGAGCATGCCCGTCGCCACCTACAGGTAATTGATTTCCTCGAACGGCAGCGTCTCGCGGCGCTTGCCGAGCACCGCATGTTCGACGTAGAGGCGATCGACCAGCAAATCTCGATGCATGCCGAAAAATTACGAGCAGTCAACGAGGATGGCGATAAACAGCAACGTCGAGATGGCGCTGCCCAACGACAAGGCGGCTACTATGTGAAATCAACAGACGAGCAACAGGATATCCCACTTGCCGTGTTTCGCGTGTCACAAGCAGCAACTATAAGACCGGCGTCTCGTAGCATATTAATCATAACAGACCCACGAGAGCATTGCTTCAGTGCATATGCCATTTTTGAATTTCCGTCCGCGCTCCGCGGAACCGTGGACCTTCACATCCGTCTCGAGGTTTTAAAAGGCCGAATTGGGGCCGGGTGGTTCAGAAACGGCGAATGGGTCAGCAGGTGTATTCCTCGTTTAGGACCACATCTCATCAATGTCCGATTTGACGCTCAGGCCGCAGAAGGCGGCCAGCTAATAGTGGATAACAACTGGAATGAGGGCGCTAGCCACGTCTGTATCCACGAGCTGATTGCTAGGTGTACGTGGGATAAGAAATCGTAGGATTCAAGGCGTCCTAGTATCACACAGCAGCTAATTATCCGCTGCTACAACCCATATCTTACGTAGACGCGCTGGGCTAGTATTGGCATTATCCCAATTTTGTATAACGATTGCCGTCGCTTCTTTGGGGGTCGGAATCGGCACCCATAGTTCGACCGGAGTACTGACACTCGGCGTTTCAATGCGAGAAAGAAATTCGGTGCCGGAGCTGTCTAGGACACCGACCCCGAACCTCCCCGGCAATCCATCGAATTCAAAAACAGCGTAGTGCGGGCCCGATAACAGGTCAGCTTCGTGCACTTTCATTACTAATCCGTAATGCCATGGCGAGGGCGGCGGTAACACCGAAATAATCTTCTCACCGCTTTCGCTCTCTTGAAACGAGCCCCGACCATGAAGTTCAAGCCTTTGGGGTGTTAAAGGTAGTTCCCGTTTCTCCAGAACATCCCTTTCATGGATCGAGGTGCCAACCATCCCCTCCTGTAAAACAAGGACACCCCCCGGGGGCCGGGCCTTTTCGCCTTTCTCTCGAAACAACTGTTGGACTTGTGATCCCAATCGCTCCCAAACCGTTGCTCGAGGGGTCATAAATTTACGCTCAATTACATTAAGGCCTCGGCCTATACGTAACATACATTCTAGGAGATCGCTTTCCCTGGTTTCCGTAGCTTGGAAATTTGAACTACCTTCCGTACCTACCACTTGCACAGCGGTAGCCCGCCAGCTAAAGCCGACCTCCGCCTTTTGCAACAGGTGTCCAATCAACACCGTATCTTCCGCCGTGGCCAAGGTCCAATCATCGAGACAGAGACCATTGAGCAACTTTTTCGACGCAAGCCAGTTATTTGGTGCGAATGACCCCGTAACGTCCCACACAGTCCCTTCTGTCGGCTGGCCGTTGACCCGTCCACATACGGCGGGCGATAAATTAACAATCCTCCGCGTCTCGAAGTTATTGTCTTGCCCGACCGGCGTCGGAACTTGATTGATAATGCCTGAATAAGCCAGGGCATTGTTGGCAGGAAGCTCTTCGATTACCCTCAACAAACTCTCTATATGCTCCGGCAGCCAAAAGTCGTCGTCGTCAAGAATACAGAAATACTCGCTATCAACGTGCTGGAGGCCTGCGCACATGGTCGTGGCGCGCCTACCGCCGATGCAATCAACGATTTTGAACTCGGTTATCCGCTGCCAGTCGGCATCTAAAACCGGAACCAGATCAAGTTGGCGCCACCTTACGAAGATAATACGAAAATTACCGTGAGTTTGGGCGTCGACAGAGCGTACCGCCGTCAACACGTAGTCATCGACTGTCCGGCCGCCAACGCGGATAATTACATCGATTAAAGGGGCCTCGCTCCGTTTAATTCTTGTTCGCTGGCAATCCTCCCAGTCCTCGTAATATTGTACTACATTGGGGAACAGCACGTCCGCGGAAAATCGTTCTTCGAAGATTTCTGCCGCGGTTCGTGCTCGTTCTGCCGCCTCCTGCGGCCTTTCATAAACTTGTCCGACGATTTGGTGAATCTGGTCACTTACCTGTTCAAATCGTTGATGTGGATCGTAATAATACACGCTTTCACCGAAGTTTTGACGGATCCAGGGGATGTCGGGACATATTGCAACCGCCCCTACAGATGTGATCTCAAAAATACGATTGGAGATAATATCGTCAAGCAGGTGATCCTTTGATAAGGACACTAAGCCTGCCCCATACCGCGCGTACGTCATTTGGGCTGATATACCGTCGAACGGCGGCGAGCCGCAGTATCCCTCGCCATTCAGGTATGCCCAGGCCTCGGGCGGGCCGTAAATGCGGGCATAGCTTCGACGGCTCAAAGCACGAAAGAGTGGTCGAGTCCGTGGTTCCCAATTTGTGCCAAAGTAGCAAAGAGAGAGCGCCCCTGTAGCAGCTAATTGCTCGACATGCGCGCGAATTCGTTGACGTTGCGGAGTGTTGAAATAAAATCCTATTTCCTGCCGACGCCCGAATCCCGCAGCAAACGACCGCAAGAATTCCACAAGCGTGTTCGAGATCGTCAAATATCCATCGTACGTTAGCAAATTGTGGAATTTGAATTCGTCTTCCCACCACCGTGTTCTTGGTTCGTGAATGTTAGCAAATGTGGGCAGGTGCGTTGTCTTCCCCTGTATTGACGCTACGCATAAAATGAAGTCAAGATTTTCCCGTAAAATCTCAGTGCTCGTATTAACAGCCACCAGCTCGTGTCCACAGCGACGAGCCGCTATGCGCATTGACATGAAGCCCTGGTTCTCTGCTCGATTTGTCCAGGGCTGCTGAAAGCCGATCCTATATGTCCGGCGGCCAACTAATGGAGGCATCACACACCTATGCTAATGGCTTAATTTATCAAAGCAGCTCATCTCCAACCCGTCGTGCTTCCGCCGGGTCTACACCTCGGGTCGGTCTCGAGCGGCACCAATAGAGACGGTTTTTCTTATGTCCAATGCTGTAATTACACCGATGGTGACCAGAGCATCACCATACCCGTATGATAGCCCTGGCACAGTCTCGCCTACACTATCCTCGTAAGCATACCGAACTACGGTGTCTAAGGGAATTCGCTCGTCAAACATATCAACGACTTCTAAGCTCAAGTTGGTGACAATTCCATTTTTGTTGAACATATTGCACCACTGTAAATAAGGGATCGCGCCATCGTAGCCTCGATCGTTCAAGTGTACATGAGCTGACGCTACTAACAAGAAGCCGGGGGGCACGATCGCCCTAATCCGGTTTAGAAGTATCGTAAGCGTGGTCACATCAGGAAGGTCTCGGAACAAACTGTTTTGCGGCACTACAACGCCTACAAATTCTGGGAGAGAAAGCCATAGCTCGGAAATGTGTTTTAGTCCGGAGTGCCGGGCGTGGAGTCGCGGTGCCGTTTCGTTTCTCCAATCTGAGCGGCACTGCGGCGAGGCATCGAGCAGCTCATCCGTGGTGCAGTACGCCACGCGAAATCCAAGATCGGCTAGAAAGGCCGACAGATAGTCGGGTTGTTCACAGACTAGAAATAGCCAAGGCTGTGAGACGGGATCAAATTGCCGCCGCAAAACTTCGACAATCGCAATTCGTTCCCAAGCCCAGCGGTTCCTTCGGCATAAACTGTATTGATCATCCAACCAAAACCGCTGCACCAGCGCTCCCCATTCAGCTGCCTCCCAATCGACACCCGAACACAATCGGCTGGGCACGGCCAATCGGGGTTCCATCGCGACGGGCGTCATTACGCAGCGAGAAACCGAGTGTTCGACCACCCTTCGAGCCGCACTACCGACGTGCCCTAATGAGCCAGGATCACCGATGCCCAATCTCACAGATGCTCCCGGATTTTCCGATAAACTAAGAAGCTCTAGCGCTAGCCGTTCCCAACCCGAAAGAGTCGGTTCTTCATCAAGATTTAGATCCAGGCATCGTCGCAGGACGCTCATATCCGTCGGTGTGAATCTCCTAAGACGCCGCAGTACTTGGTAAAGCTCATTTTCCGGCCACGGCGCGGCGTCAACGAGGCTGTCGTCATGCGCAACGTCCTTAATAAAACCGTGTCGGAGCCGTAAGCTAGGTGGCATTTGCGTAAACGTCATTTCTTTATGCACGGCATTCTGTAACGGGTGCCCCAAGGCATTGACAATTATAACCCTCCGTCGAGCTGTTAATGGCCGCAACCGCTCGAGCTGAACTAAGGTATCAAATACCGCTTGCGTCTTCCATTGCCGGTTTCTGTTTTCTTCAATGTCCGCTCCAGGACCCGGGTTGACTAGAACTACACATTCCGCCATCCTTAGAGAATCAGCAAGGGGAAGTATTTGGTAAGCCGCCGCCGTCGCAGCTATCTCATTTTGTTCCGCGCTATCCTCCGCTAATATTATTTGTGCGGAGCCGTGAACGTTTTCCATAAATCGTCTTATACCGTCAAGCAACGACCTATCAGCATTATATACGAAGATACGCGTTTGAGGTAAGTGAAACAATAAGTCGCAAAGATGGGGCAGTACGTGGAAAGGATCGTAGTCGACCATCGTCCAAGCGTTCGGGCCCATATCTACTTCCGTGAATTCAGGGCCAGGCACCTCGACAGCCCCAAGCATAGACTCGAGATAAAGTGCGGATATTCTAGGGGTGAGGGAAAATTCCTCGAACTGGACATCTGGGCTGCCCCACGTGTCCAACTGGTGCCACGCAACCGGATCTTGGATTTCGTCCACGTACTCCGCTAAACTGTTCTCAGTTCTATCAGCGCGGTGCATAATAGTGGCTTGACGCGTATGGCCGCAGTGATAGCCTAGCATCGTTGGGAACGTGGTCCCCACTTGTCCGTTTAAGAGCCACATACGACGCGCGATATTTGAGTCAACGTGCCAGCCCAAGATCATTCTTTCGTCAAAACCCCCTATCGAAAAAAGGTCTTCACGCAGAAAGAGCTGGAAGTCTCCCGGCGCTTCAAAACGCCCCTCCCTACCGCTAAGCACAACCTCGTT
>Ga0206798_1174_pt1 | contig 12429 bp, 13 predicted proteins | sample Alteio_BWOrgCont_66_FD_152893 | JGI IMG/M metagenome (GOLD analysis project Ga0206798, IMG submission 152893) | Enriched cells from forest soil in Barre Woods Harvard Forest LTER site, Petersham, Massachusetts, United States -... | ecosystem: Environmental > Terrestrial > Soil > Temperate forest >...
TTCTGGCGAGCGATCTTATATCAATCCAACATTTGCAACCCGGACGGATTTGGTCGTATACTTAATTACGACCAAACAGGTCGGGTTTTCAGTCAGGCGCCCACCAGGCGTCACATGGGAGCCAGGAAGGTGAACGTGCTAAGCGAATTGAGCGTCGGTCAAAGCGCTGTCCTGGTAGCTCTCGACTTGCCTGAAACGGTGCAGAACCACCTGATGCATATGGGGTTTGTGCCCGATGCGGAAGTAACGGCGGTGCGCCGCGCTCCGGCTGGCGATCCAACGGTCTATTCCATTGACGGCCTTGAGATTGCGCTGCGCCACGAGACAGCGGAGGCCATCAGGATTCGCCCCGTTTCCACCAGTTCAACGCTGCCCGAAGCCACACAGAATATGGAGCTCGCTGAGGTTGCGAGATGAGCAGTTGCTGTGCGCCTCCGGCCTTTGAGCCACCCGCCGGACCCCAAGCGCCCGGCAAATTTCGCACGGTAGCCCTGATTGGTCCGCCTAACTCCGGCAAATCCACACTCTTCAATCGTCTCACGGGATTGCGCCAGAAAGTGGCCAATTATCCCGGCGTGACCGTGGAACAGCGCATGGGCGTGATGGCCGGCGTGGGTCGCAACGACCTGACGCTGATTGACCTGCCCGGAATTTATTCGCTTACTCCCTACAGTGAAGACGCGCGCGTTGCGGTTGAGGTGCTGGCCGGCACCATGCATGGCACGCCCAAGCCGGACGCTGTTTTGCTGGTGCTTGACTCGCAGCACCTCACCCGGCAATTGATGCTGGCTGCGCCCATATTGGCCACGGGTTTGCCCACGCTGGTGCTCTTGAACATGACCGACCTAATGGAGCAGCGTGGCGGCAAGGTTGACTCGCTGCAACTGGCACGGGAGCTGAGCGCTCCGGTGGCGCAGATCAGCGCGGTACACGGCACCGGCCTGAACGCGATTAATCTGTTTCTGAATCAGCCGGGCAACGGCACCGGGTCGCATCCTTCACTCACGCTGCCGGTTATTGGCAACGCGGCCAGTGCTCATACCTGGGCCGCGCAGGTGAGCCGGCGAACGGGATATCGCGCGCCGCTTTCGGTTGAGGGAACACAAAAGATCGACAGCGTGCTGCTGCACCGCATCTGGGGACCGTTGTTGTTTCTGGCAGTGGTCATCGGCGTCTTTGAAGTGGTTTTCTCCATCGGCCAGCCGCTCTCTGACGGTTTCGGCGACATTCTGGCACGCATGGGCGATTTGGCCCGACCACTTTTGCCAACGGGCTGGATGCAATCACTGGTGCTCGATGGCATTTGGAAGGGCATCTCTTCGGTGCTGGTATTTCTGCCGCAGATTCTTTTGTTGTTCCTGTTCATCGGAATTCTTGAGGACTCCGGCTACCTGGCCCGCGCGGCGCTCATTGCTGACCGCGTGATGCGCACTATCGGACTCAACGGGAAGGCATTCATTCCCCTGCTTTCGGCTTATGCCTGCGCGGTGCCCGCCATTATGGCCACGCGCACCATTGAGAACAAGCGCGACCGGCTGGCTACAATATTAGTAACGCCCTTCATGACCTGCTCAGCGAGGCTGCCGGTGTACCTGCTGCTGATTGCCGCGTTTATTCCCAACACTGTTTACCTGCACGGGGTCATCGGACTGCGCACCATTGTGATGCTGGGGCTTTACGTGGCCGGATTCGTGGCCGCTTTCACCACTGCGCGCATCTTGAAAAGTTCCATTCTGAAATCAAGCGAGACTCCGTTCATTCTTGAGCTGCCGCAGTACCGCATGCCTACGCTGCAGTCGCTTGCGCTGCGCGTCATCGATCGCGGACGCATTTTTATGAAGAACGCCGGCACAGTCATTGTGGGCGTCACCATGGCGCTATGGGTGCTTGCGCACCTGCCGGTCATCCATACGGCTACGGGCGCGATTGCCGCTCCTGAACTTGCCTCTAGCGTCATTGGGCGCCTGGGCCACTTTATCGAGCCCGTGATTGCTCCGCTCGGCTTCAACTGGAAGATCGGTATCGGGCTGCTCTCAAGCGTGCTGGCGCGCGAGGTAATGGTCAGCACCATGGGCACACTCTACGGCACCGACCCCAGCACCCAGGCGCTGAGCCTGCAGACCGCGCTGCACCACGACATGACGCTGGGTGGCGCGCTGGCGCTTATGATTTTTTTCGCGTTTGCCATGCAGTGCACGTCAACCATGGCCGTGGTCAAGCGCGAAACCAATAGCTGGAAGTGGCCGATCGTACAGTTCATCTATATGCTGGTGCTGGCCTACGGCGCGGCGTTCGTGGTGAATCATGTGACCATGGCGCTGCTTGGGTAGCAGTTTCACAAAGCCACACAAAATACGGTTGCCAAATATCTCGCTTCAGAGACATTAGATGACACTTTCGTGACACGTTGGGACCCTCACCGTCTATTCTCTTTAGAGTCTGTAATTAGGATTCCCGAAGGCTGCGGGAGTTAATAACAGGCTCTTGCCGGCCCTATATCCCAAAGGAAAGCCATGACTACTGCATACATTAATCGCATTGCAACCGCCACGCCTCCGCACGACGTGCACCAGGCTTTCATTTCGTTTGCTGAAACGCTGGTGCCCGAGGGTACCGGGCGCAGCCTGTTTAAGCGCATGGTGCGAATGTCGCAGATCGATCACCGGTATTCGTTTATCGAGCCAGTTTCATCTGACGATGGAAAATGGAACGATGCCGAAGGGATCTATGTGCCCGGCAGTTTTCCTGGAACCGCGCGTCGCATGGAAGCGTTCGAAAGATTTGCGCCGCAACTGGCAAAATGTGCGCTGAAGAAACTGGCGATAAGCGAGGAAGAACGGCGCAGCATTACGCATGTGATTGTGACCAGCTGCACGGGCTTGTATGCGCCGGGGCTGGATTTCGACATCGTGGACGCGCTCGAATTGAAGCAGCCGGTAGAGCGCACGATGATAGGGTTCATGGGCTGTTACGCGGCAATCAACGCGCTCAAATCGGCGCGGCACATTGTGCGCAGCGAGCCGGATGCGTGCGTGCTGATAATGAATCTTGAGTTGTGCTCGCTGCACATGCATGAGACGCCCGAACTCGAGCAAGTGCTCTCGTTTTTGCTGTTCGCCGATGGATGCGCCGCGTGCCTGGTGAGCGGACGGCCGGCAGGCCTGGCGATGGATAGCTTTCTTGCGCTGCGCTTGCCTGAAACCGCGCTCCTGATTACCTGGAAGATTCGTGAGATGGGCTTCGATATGCAGCTCTCGGGGCAGGTTCCGGGAGAAATTCGCCGGACGCTCGGCGAACTGGGCAGCGAAATCACGCAGGGTCGCGATGTGAATGCGATTGACTTGTGGGCCGTGCATCCCGGAGGACGAACGATTCTTGACGCGGTTGAAAAGGGGCTGGCACTATCGCCAGATGCGCTGGCTGAGTCGAGGCGTGTCCTGTTGAATTACGGCAATATGTCATCGGCATCGGTGATGTTTGTGCTGCGCGAGCTGATGGAGCGCGCAAAACCTGGGCAACAGGGTTGCGCAATGAGTTTTGGCCCGGGAGTGACGGCGGAGACAATGCTCTTTCATGCCGCTTAACGTTCCCGATATGAGCCGGCGCGCGCAGCCGGCCGATTTACCTGAATTGATGGACGGCCCTTGCAGCCGCGAGGAAATGCGCGCGTGCATGCGGGATCTAGCGCGTGTAAATACGTGGTTGCGCGGCTACCGCCCAACATTTAACTGGCTGGCGTCGTTTGCGAAAATTGGAGGATCGCTGCGGATTCTCGACGTGGGCTGCGGCGATGGAGACGGGCCGCGAAGAATTGCGCGGTGGGCAAAAAAGAAGCGGATCGACGTGCGGCTAACCGGACTCGATCTGAACGCCGATACGATTAGCATTGCCAAAGAAACCACGCCGCCGGAGTACGGATTCGAGTTTGTCGCCGCAAATGTCTTTGAATATGAGCCGCAGCAGCCGGTCGACGTGATCGTGAGTTCGCTGTTCACACACCACTTGCCCGACGAAGATATTGTGCGGTTCGTTGGCTGGATGGAGGCGCACGCACGGCTGGGCTGGTTTGTGAATGATCTTTCGCGTGAAAGGCTTGAATCGCGTTAGGGAATCGGTTTGTGGCGACTGGCAAGACCGCGACCCGCACGTCGGTTGCGTTTCCCCCCGCGACAGGTTGCACCGTCAAGTGCTTAACTTTCCGTGGAGGAATTTGATGAGCGCTCTCCCATCCAATTACGGCCGACGCTGGTTTCTGGTTAGTGCCACGGCTGCTGCGGGGCTTTCAATCGCAAACGAGGCTTTCAATCCATCCGTCGCGGCGGCGCAAACGGCCCCACCGCCACCATCCGGCGGGGTCCAGACCTTTACCGCTGCGGGTCTGCACGACGTAATCCAGAGTCTTGAAGCCAATCCCGGCAACAAAACTATCGTCGACGACAAGACCTTCATCGTTATGCTCACCGTGGAGAAAAACAAGGCTCAACAGGAATTCGAGTGGCACGAGGGCCGTGATCACGTCTTTCAAATTATCGAGGGATCGACCGTGATTGAAGTGGGCGGAACGCCAAAGGGCGCACACAGCAGCAGGCCGGCTGAGTGGAACGCGCCCGAGTCGCAAGATGCGGTCAAGGTCACTCTGAACAAGGGCGACATGCTGGTCATCCAGCGCGGCGTGCCGCATCGCCGCACCACCACCGGCTCAGTGAAGTTGATGCTCATATCGCCGCAATGAAGCTTGTAACACGTCTGCATACGCGCACCGCCGGTCTCCCGACCCGCGTCTCTAATCTGCAGCCGGCATCTATAGTCGTTGAAGGCACTTGATTCTTCCCCTATGGCTCTAACCGGTCCTCCAAACGCATTAATTGATCCAGGCACTCCCTCCGCTGCCAGCAAGAAGCTGCTGCCGTGGCTCGTAGCGGTTGCGTTCTTCATGGAGTCGCTCGACACCACCATCCTGAATACGGCTGTGCCCGCGATTTCTGAAGCTCTGCACGTTGTCCCTCTCAGCATGAAAGCGGTGCTGGCCAGCTATACGTTGAGCCTTGCCGTGTTCATCCCCATCAGCGGTTGGATGGCCGACAGATTCGGAACCCGACGGGTGTTCGCCGCCGCAATCGGACTCTTTACGCTGGGCTCGTTATTGTGCGGCATTTCGAGCGACATCCATATACTCGTTGCCTGCCGCATTCTGCAAGGCTGCGGCGGCTCAATGATGGTGCCCGTGGGCCGCCTCACACTGGTGCGGACGTTTGCAAAATCCGATCTGCTCCGCACCATGAGCTTCGTTTCGATACCAGCCCTGGTTGCTCCCATGCTGGGTCCCATCGCCGGCGGCCTGATCGTTGGCTATCTTCACTGGCGGGTAATCTTCTTTCTCAATATTCCCATCGGCCTTGTCGGCTTGATCATGGTCTATCTGCACCTGCCCGATTACCGTGAAGAAACACACCCGCTGGATACGGTAGGGCTCATCCTCTTTGGCTCCGGCATCGCGCTGCTGTCATACGTGCTTGAAGTCTTCGGAGAGCACACCCTAAGCGTGCGGGAGATCCTGGGCTTGCTCGTGCTTTCTCTCGCGTTGCTGGCCGGTTATTGGATGCACGCAAAATCTCTGGCGTTCCCACTGCTCCAACTCGGGCTTTTCAAGATTCGTACTTTTCGCGCGGCAGTCAACGGGAGCTTCTTTACTCGCCTGGGTATCGGAGGCGTGCCGTTTCTTTTGCCTCTGCTGTATCAAGTCGGTCTTGGATTTACTCCGGTGCAGTCGGGCCTGCTGATTATGCCGCAGGCCCTGGCCGCCATGAGCATGAAGGCGTTCATGCCCCGCATTCTGTCAACCATCGGCTATCGCTGGGTGCTTATCTCAAACACAATCATCATTGGTCTGCTGCTTCTGCTCTTCGCCACCATTGGTCTCCACACTCCGGTCTGGATAATTGTGCTGCAGGCATTTTTCTATGGGGCGTTTACATCTTTGCAGTACACCAGCATGAACACACTTACATATGCCGACACCACCGACCAGGAGTCGAGCGCCGCCAGTTCCATCGCCAGCACCATGCAGCAAATGTCGATCAGCTTCGGAGTGGCGACCGCTGGATTAGCGACCGCGTTTTTTGTTCCAGCTAATGGTCAAGCCAATCCGGCCGCAATGATCCACGGCATTCACAAAGCGCTCGTGGCGCTCGGTGCGTTGACCATTTTTTCGACGATGGTCTTCCGCACGCTGAAGCGCGGAGATGGAGACGCGGTGAGCCACGAAAAGGTTCTGCATCCCGGTGGTTGAAGTTGGGATTGCGGTACGGCTGGAATCAAAAAGAGCGAGACCTCCAGCGCACAGCGCCGGAGGTCCCCTAGTCCCTAGTGCCTGGTCCCTAATTCCGGCTCCGCACCTTCGACAGCAGCCGCAGCATTTCAATGTACAGCCACACCAGCGTCACCATAATGCCGAAGGCACCGTACCACTCCATGAATTTGGGTGCGCCGGCGTTAACGCCCTGCTCAATAAAGTCGAAGTCGAGCACCAGGTTCAGCGCGGCAATAGCAACTACAAACAGGCTGAAGCCAATGCCTACCACGCCTGACCCAAACACCGAGCCAAAGAAATTGATGTGGAAGAAGCCCAGCAGCATGGCCGCAAAGTAGAACAGGCAAATACCGCCCGTGGCCGCCACAATGCCCATGCGCAGCTTGTTGGTGACCTTGATGATGCCCGAGCGGTAGAGGAAGAGCATCATGAACAGGGTGCCAAAGGTGAGACCAACCGCCTGGAATGCGATGCCCGGATAGCGTAGGTTCACAAACGCCGAAATGCCGCCCAGTGCCATGCCCTCAAGCAGCGCGTAGATGGGGGCAGTAACCGGCGACCACTCCCGCTTGAAGATGGTGACGAATGCGAAGATCATGCCGCCAAACAAGCCCACCATCAGTTGCAGCGACACCGAGCTAGGGTCCTGGGTGTCCATAAAGCTCTTCCAGGTCCACGCCGCCGTGGCCAGCGCGCACAGCAGCAGAATTGCGGTCTTGTTCATGGTCCCGTTCAGAGTCATGCGCGCGGTGGCGTCAATCAGGCCGCCGTACTGGGCGCTCGAGTATTGCTTGAACGTATCCTGGCCGAGAGCCGGATTTGATGTCTTCATCAGTGGCATTTCAATTTCTCCATGGGTCGCGAAGTTCGTAAGCTGAAGCGCGCACTTTATAGATGCACGTCGCGGTTATCCGTCACTTCAATTCTAAAGACTCAGGGGACCGTTTTTCGCACTTCAGTCCAAAGCTCCTGGGTCTTTGGTCCAAAGAACCGAGCGACAGAATCCCTCCTCTCGCATTCCAGCAACCCCTCAAGTGAGTCCTGAACGAGGTCATGAACGTCGTTGTCACCATTTGAGAGCAGATACTCAAGGAGGAGTCCGAACTCCTGAAGCTGAGTCACGACCCCAGGTCCAGCCCGAATACACAAAAAATGTCGGATATCTGCCAGGAAATTATAGGCAGCGCGGTCTTTCCGTTCATCCTCAGTTGCATCGAGGCCAGAGATTGCGCTGGCCATTAAAGGGAACACATCATCCATGGAAATTTTCATAAAGGTCCTCAGGTTTGCGGAATCTCAGATTTGCCTTTAATTCCGAATCGGGCGGCACATGGGCCGCTCACAACTCTTTAAGGGCCGTCCGGTATCGCGAAACCGTCTTCATCATCTCCTCGATCGCGGCAACCGGCTTGATGCCGCCGCGCGCGCCTGCGGCCATGCAGTTCATCGCCGCGGCGGCGCACGCAAAGTCCAACTGCCGGTCGAGAGGCCAGTCGTTCAGCAGCCCGTAAATGAACCCGGCGTGAAAGATGTCGCCTGCGCCCGTCGTGTCGACCACAGGAACGCAATACGCCGCGCAATGCAAATGCCGCTTGCCATCCCACGCCAGCACGCCGTCTTGTCCCAGCGTCGCCGCAGTCAGCTTTGAAGCGTATCGCGCCTGCATACGCTTGAGCGCGTGTTCCAGATTCGGCTCATCCATTAGCCGGCATGGAAAATCGCGGCTCGCAATCAGGTAATCGACGTTTTCAATCAAATCTTCGACGCCCGGATACGTCTCATCCAGATCGGCGATGACAGGAACGCCCGCCTGGCGCGCCCATCGCGCCGCCTGCGTTGCCGCGACAGTGTCGTGACCGTCCACGTGCAGTGCGCGTGAATTCACAATCCACTCGCGGTCCAGCTCTTCGGGCTTCAACGCCATCCGGTCATCGCGTCGGCAAAGCACGGTGCGTTCGCCGCCCGCGTCCACAATAATCAGCGACTGCGGGCTCACGCCGCCGGGCACGCGAATCAGCCGGGCTTCTACTCCCGCTTTATGAAATGCGGCCTGGTGTAGCCGCGATGCATCGTCGTCGCCCAGCTTGCCCACGTAGCGTGTGCGCAGGCCCCACGTCTGGCAGGCAATCACAGTGGTCGCCACCTGCCCGCCGGGCATGATGCTCGCGCCTGCGTACTCCACCTTTGCCCCGCGCTCTGGAAAGCTCGCGACGCGAATAAGCGTGTCAGTAGCATTCAGCCCCACGCCCACCAGGTCAACCTTGTCGCACTCAGCCATCAAGCAATTGTATCGGGGCGGCGGTTTACCAACTGTGCGCAGAGCGGCTGTCTATTGGCTCTTATGCTGTACGCTCAGAAGAGTGTTTTCTTCCTTCGGACTGAAATTGTGGCTCAAAAATTGAATTCGCGTCCGTTTCAATACGCCAAACCTGGCGGCCCGCTTAGTTGCGGCACGGTCTCGCTCGAAACCCTCGCGCGCCAATATGGCACGCCGCTCTATGTCTATTCCGCCGACCAAATTGCGGAGCGGCTCGAAATGTTCCACAAGGCCCTCGCCGGACGCGAGCATCTGGTCTGCTACGCGGTCAAGGCCAATTCCACTCTGGCCATTCTCAAGCTGCTGGCCGAACGCGGCGCCGGCTTCGACATCGTCTCCGGAGGGGAACTGGAGCGCGTGCTTGCGGCCGCGCCCAAAGCTTCGGAGCGGGTGGTGTTTTCCGGAGTCGGCAAGACCACGGCCGAAATCGATCTCGCGCTCAAGGCCGGCATCTTGCAATTCAATGTTGAAAGCGAAGGCGAACTGGCGCTGCTTGCTGCGCGCGCCAGCAAACTTAAAATCCGTGCGCGCTTTGCGCTGCGCGTCAATCCCGACGTGTTTGCTGACACCCACCCCTATATCTCTACCGGTTTGCGCGAACACAAGTTCGGCATCGATATCCGCCAGGCGCTCGGCCTCTATCAGCAGTTCGCCAACAATCGCTGGCTGGTGCCTTACGGCATAAGCGTTCACATCGGCTCGCAGATCCGCTCAGCCGCGCCCTTTGGCGCCGCTATTGAGCGCGTCAGCAAACTTGTAGGCCGGCTCAAGCGCGAAGGCATCGAGCTGGCATGCATCGACGCCGGGGGCGGCCTCGGCATCGATTACCACGCCCCGTTTGACGCTGCCGCGAAAGTAGCTGAATACGCCGCGGCTCTCGACCACTCGCTCAAGGGATTCGACGGCCGCCTGCTGATCGAACCAGGCCGCTTCATCGTCGCCCAGGCCGGCGCGCTTCTTGCCCGCACGCTTTACGTCAAACGCAACGGCAAAAAGACCTTCGTCATCACCGATGCGGCTATGAACGACCTCATCCGCCCGGCGCTTTACGAGGCATGGCATGAGATCCTCCCGGTGCTGCGCAGGCCGGGCAGGTCGCGCGTGGTTGACGTGGTTGGGCCGGTATGCGAGTCAGGTGACTTTTTTGCCCGCGACCGCAAGCTGGCTCCGGTTGAACCCGGTGACCTGGTGGCATTGCTCGACGCGGGTGCCTACGGCATGTCGCAGAGTTCCAACTACAACACTCGCCCACGCGCCGCCGAAGTGCTGGTGAGCGGCAAAAATGCCCGGCTCATCCGCCGCCGCGATAACATCAACGAGATGCTGGCGCCGGAGATGGCGTAGGTACGTGAGTCAACGTGTCGGCTAGCATCCCGGCCTCGTTAACCCAGGAGAAATATCCTCATATCAGGCTGTCATGAAAGATCGCATAACTATTGAACCCGGAAAACGCTCAGGCCAGCCATGTATCCGGAATTTGAGGATAACGGTGTGGGATGTGCTTGGGTGGCTCGGATCCGGAAAGAGCAAAAAGCAGATTCTTCATGACTATCCGGAACTCGAGCCTGCCGACTTCCTCGCGGTGTTCGAATTCGCCTCACGCGTGGGGCGGCGTGTTGCGCTGTGAAACTGCTGGTATATACAAATCAGTTTTTCAGGGTTTCGCAAGAATTTTGGACTCCATTGTGTCCGGCGTCCCCGTCCAGTCGACGATTAAGTTGCCGTTGGTTGCGTCTCCTTCTCTGCCTTTCCAGAACGCAAAGACATGAGCATGTGGTCCGAAGCTGGCATGTGCAAGGGATGTGGCCATGAGAGCACTGAACCAAAGACGCTGTAGAAATGAAGCCCAACCCCTGTGACGAACAAACTCGACCCGTCCATTAGAATCCGTGACGCCGTCCTGTTCATGCCCATTCCGTTCCACTGAGTAGTTCTGCCAAGACAAACGCACGGTCATGCCGTTAATAGGTGCTCCGAGTTCATCGACAACAGATACGCGCCACTCTGGAGAGGCAAGATATGGAAGTGGGACAAGGGAGAGCGCAATTAACGTGGCCGCCGCGACCATGAGATGTTTTCTACCGATCATTGATTTGGATCGTATCACCGTAGTTCGCAATCGATGATCCCGCACAACCCCGCCTCACCCTGTTATCGTGTTTCGCGGGAGATTTATTCAATGCGTTCACGACTTCTGGCTCTTTGTATCGCTGTTCTGTTCTGCTTCCTGCTTGGGTTTTCAACCATCGCCTCTGCCGATCCGCTCACTGTAAAAACCGCCCAGGGCAAGGCTCGCGGCAAGACCCTCAACGATGGAAAGGTGCGCGCCTTTCTGGGGCTGCCCTATGCCGCGCCGCCGGTTGGCGACCTTCGCTGGAAGGCTCCCCAGCCGCTCGCAGAGTGGAAGGGCGAGCGGGACGGGACCACCTACGCTCCGCACTGTATGCAGGGCCGAGTTTTTGACGACATGATCTTTCAGGATGCTGCCGGCGATAAAGAGGATTGCCTATACCTGAACATCTACGTTCCGGCCACCGCCGATAAAAACAGCAAGCTTCCCGTCATGTACTGGATTCACGGCGGCGGCTACAGCGGCGGCTCGGGCGACGAACCGCGCCACAATGGCGACTTTCTGCCGCTCAAAGGCGTAGTGCTGGTCACCATCAACTACCGGCTCGGCGTCTTCGGATTTCTGGCCACCGCCGACCTGGCGAAAGAAGCCAACGGTACGGCAGGGAACTACGGACTGATGGACATGGTGGCTGGCCTCGCGTGGGTTCACGACAACATTAAGAAGTTCGGCGGCGATCCCGCGAACGTGACCATCTTTGGCGAGAGCGCCGGGTCTTTCGCTGTGAGCACGCTTATGGCAGCTCCGTCGGCACAGGGGCTCTTCGCCAAGGCCATTGGCGAGAGCGGCGGCGCGCTCGGCAGCAGAAGCGAGTCACTGCTTTCTGGTGACGAAGTTCGAGAGCAAAAGTGGGCCGACGCACAGGCGCCGTCGCTCGCCGCGCTTCGTGCGCTGCCCGCGCAGACGATTCTCGAAAGCGCTCAGAAGAGGGGCGGACCACGCTTCGGAGTGGTGGTAGACGGCAAATTCCTGACCGAGCCCGTGGCCGACACCTACGCGGCCGGCCACCAGGCGCACGTGCCAACGCTGGGCGGATGGAATCACGACGAGATGTCTTATCTTGCCAACGGCATGACGGTTGAAAAGTGGAAGGCATTTGCGACCACCACCTATGGCCCGCACGCCGATGAGTTCCTGGCCGTTTATCCCGGCGCTACCGATGAAGAGGCGCAACGCTCGGCCATCGACTACGGCAGCGATAGCTTCATCGCATATTCCACCTGGCAGTGGATTGAAGCGCAGGTAAAGACGGGCGATGCACCGGTCTTTCGCTACCGCTTCGACCTTGCGGCAACGCCGAGCAAGTTCCACGAAGGCACTTTCGCCTTCCACTCTGACGATATCGAGTACGTCTTTGGAACTCTCGATACGCGGCCGGGATTTCAAGTGAGCCCTGACGACCGCAAACTGAGCGACGAAGTGATGGACTACTGGACCAACTTTGCCAAAACTGGCGACCCCAACGGCGGAAGCCTGCCTGCGTGGCCACGCTACGACAAGACGGGTAAGATCATCTTCCTCGACAAGGACATTACGTCGGGCACGCCCACCACTACTGCGCGCTATCAATTCATGACAAATGTGAAGCCGGTTGCCAGGGGCGGGTTCGGGGACTAGTTAAAGCCCCGGCTACCATTGGCGCCCTGACAGTTTGTGGCCTTTAACGCTTTG
>Ga0206798_1175_pt1 | contig 12424 bp, 13 predicted proteins | sample Alteio_BWOrgCont_66_FD_152893 | JGI IMG/M metagenome (GOLD analysis project Ga0206798, IMG submission 152893) | Enriched cells from forest soil in Barre Woods Harvard Forest LTER site, Petersham, Massachusetts, United States -... | ecosystem: Environmental > Terrestrial > Soil > Temperate forest >...
GTTACGACTAGTGATTAAGACATGAAAATTTCTCGGAGAGCTTGCTGACAAAGCACCTTTGAGACGATCTAAGCGAGATTCTTGAACAGGAGGCAAAAACGGTGCAATGCCAACACTGTCTATCGCATTATCAAATACTAATAGTGTGCGTTTATTACGCAAATAACGATAAACAGCTGCAATCGCTTCTTCAACTATTGGCTTCTCTAAACGACACCAAGTTTCGGCTAACACAATAAATTGCACATCTAAACCACGTTCTGCATTGAGCCAAATCACCGCTTGGTAATGCAGTTGTTTTCCGCCACACGTAGCATTTTTACTAGCAAGCTGTGCATACTGAGCGGCTAGTTGGGTCTTACCAACGCCACCTAAACCCGAGATATTTTGTGTAACTACGCTACCTTGTCTGGTATCTAACGCTTGAGCAATGCTGGCTAGCGCTTCTACTCTACCTGTAAAGTGTGCAGAAACTGTAGGCGGTTGAAATACTCTGCAGGCTGCTTTGTCTTCCAGTTTTTCACCGCGTATACGTTCTTTTTCCAACTCTAAAGCATTTTGAACGCCCTGCTCTTCCATAGCATCCAAATACCCTAATTTAGATTTTTCGTCAGGAAGTTTTTCTTTTTTGTATTCTTCTTGAGCAGAGTTAGCTAGCATATGCGTAACAACTGGCGACGCAGTAGGGGCCGCTAATTCTGCTAACAACGCTTGGCGGGCGGCTTGGATTTCTGCTTTTAATTGTGTGCTGACTTCAGGTGCAAAACCGTTTAAAAAAGTGGATTTACGAGCAACTAGTTCTTTTACGATGCGATCAGCCTGCTTTTGCGTAAAACCTTCGGGTACCACACCTTGATCAATAATCGCTTTAAAAGTAGCTTGCGGAACTTGCAAAATCTGTCGAGCAGTCTGTGCAAATTCGAGTTGATCGGATACGCCTAACTGATCATAACGCAAAATAAACGTGGCTTGCAGTCCAAAAAACATATCGCGTTTTCTAGGGTCGTGTGCATAAATCCCGGCATCGCCTTCTAAAAAAGAAAAAGCCGTGCCCGCATCAATTTTAACCAATTGAGCGTATTTTTTACCTTGGGCATCAGTCTGCACCACATAACCCATATTTGCTCCACCACCACCTAAGCAATCCGCATCGTGCAAGAAACAACCCATAGCCAACGCAGCGCCTAATCCTTTTAAAACTAATACTTCACCTGTAGAAGCAGTGACTGTTGTCGATTTATTTTTATCTTCGTTCTGTTGGTAAGCGGTGATGAAGGGTTTGCCCAGTACCTGAAAGCCTGTCACAAATTTGGTCATCAGGTGCAGGCAGGGCTGGTGATATTCCAGCATATCTCCCAATAATACTTGATCTTCAGCGAACGCTTTTACCGGTAATTGAAAGCTCACTGCTACTTCAGGCGTGAGAATGCTAAGGGATTGATACAGCGCTAATCCAGCGGCTTCTCGATATTCATCAAAGTAGCGGGCTCGTTTGTACTGCTCTTCGTAGTGCTGTTGGGTCTGACGCAGTACATGCGGCTTAGTCATGGCGCTTAAGCCACATTTGCCTATCCATCGTGCACCGGTAGCCATTTCTTCAAAAAACTGAATATCGGTAGAACCTGCTTTTCCCTCTTTATCTCCACCTGGTCTACCTAGTTCGGGTAAGGCTCTAAAATCGGTGGTGGGACGTGTTTGTACAGCGGTCTGTTTATGCTCTTGAGTCATTCGTATGTTCCTCCTTGAAAATAAGACATTATTCTATACTGGTTGATCAGAGCCAAGGTCTTAGCGCTGAGCTAGTGCAAGTTAAATGTGTTGTTAAGGGTGATAAAAAAGCCCCTGTTTTATGAAAATTATCGGCTACATCCGAGTCAGCACAGACCAGCAAGACCTAGAGAAGCAAAAACACCTCCTTTTACACTACGCTCAAGGTAAGCAATGGCTCATCGAGGAATTTATCGAGGTACAGATTTCTTCTCAGAAGGACGCAAAGCTACGTAGGATTGATGAGCTCTTAGAAAAGCTGGAAGCCGGAGACGTACTGATAGTGGCAGAGCTAAGCAGGCTAGGCCGTAACATGTTAGAAACGTTAAATATCATCCAGTCACTGGCTGAAAAAAACATTCAAATCGTCTTTGTGCGGCAGCCAGAATTATCTACTCTCGGCAGCCATACCAAATTGTTACTAGCCATCTATAGCTACTTTGCAGAAGCCGAGCGCGAATATATTTCCATGCGAACCAAGCAAGGGCTAGCAGCGGCTAAAGCGCAAGGCAAACAGCTAGGAAGGCCAAAGGGTAGTAAAAATAAAAGAGAGCCTGTACTAGCGCCTTTTTTAAGGAAGAGATTGCAGGATACTTAAAGCTTCAATTGAGTTTAAACTCAATCCGCAAATTGATTAACCCAAGGTTACCAAAGCCATTAGGCTATAACTCTTTTAAATATTTTGCGCAGAGCCATATGAATAACTAAGCATAAAAAGTTTATTTGAACTGCCAGGATGATGCAGGATGATGCTTGCTCCTAATCATATTTTGGAATTCATGTTAGTCTTTTATTAAGTAGCATCACCTATTGTATTAAACTTTTAGCTTTTACCACAAACTATTTTTTATAGAGGTTGCTATAAAAGATAAAATACCAGAGGGGTTTCTATTTATATAATTATTAATTAGGATTTCTTGTATCTTCTTGTTAATTAAGGTTATTTCACTCAAAAAAACGCCTTGACTTTCATCAAGTTTGGAGAGAATTTCCAAGTTAGAATCCGTTTGATCTGCATAAAATGGCACAGATAGCAGATAAGATAATCGATCAACTACCATATCTCTAAATAATTCAAAATCTTCTTTTAATGTATATAAATCTTCTAGAATTAATAAAGCTAATCTTTCTAATATCTCATACACAATGTTACGGAATTTATGGGGAAATTCGAATGATTCTATTTTAATTTTCTTATTAGCTACCATTCTTCTACATTCTATATAAACTGGAATAGTAGCAAACGTCAACTGGTTAGTTAAAGTATATGCTTCAATAGCTTTTTGCTTAACAGTAATTTTAGATGACTTCTTAATTTCTAGATAATCTTTTAGCCATACAGTCCCTAAAGAAGCAGCTAAGGTAAAAATTCCAATTGTGACATTATTTAGTAAATTAACTACATTATTTTCTATATTCATAGCTCCAATAAATATATTTGTAAACTACACTTTATCTTGCAAAATTTTAATACTCTATATATGCCTTTTTAAGGCACGATAAAAATTTTCGTGCACTCCTAGAGCAAGCAATAATCTTTCTTTAGAATTCCATTCGTAAGCGAGTAGCATCTCTCTTTGATGTACTTTAAATTTATAGACATAAACGCCCGTTAAATCACCTTTTTTTTCTTGTCCTAATGTTAGGTCGCATGAAATTTCACGGATTGCTGTATTAACTTTCAGCTTATCTTGCTCGTGAAGTTTTTTATAAGCTTTTTTGAAGGCTGGCATCTGCCGGATGTTTACGTTAACCACAGATTTACTCAAAACTAAACGGTTCTGCTAACGATCGATCTTGGTGCTTTGATATCAGCAAGTCTTTTATAAATTCAATGGGTAAGTCAGGATTATCCAGCGCACATTTACCTATCTTAGCCCAGAATTCAATTTGGTGAGGAATAGAACGGCATTCAGCGCTTGCTACCTTTTTAGCAGCATCATAAATGGCTTCATCAATTCGAATAGGAATACCCATAGTTTACCTACAATAGTTTTAAGTTGCTACATTTGTAGTATAGCACAAATCGCTCAGAGTTAAAATGGGAAACGCATTGGTCAAATGCTGAAGCAACTTTCATTATTTCTAGAGAAATGAGTCCGGTTGATCTTGCTATTAAAGATATTTTTTAGGATTCTGGGCACGACTATTATCTTTACAAAACGTTTTATCAAAACTGGCCAGTTTCGGTGCATCGTATAATTTGCCTTCTGCTAAGATTAGGTAATCTCCAAAATCTGCCCTGCCCTTAATATACATTTCCAACGCAGAAACTATTACCTCACGTTGCCCTATAACAATTCCTGGCGAATCTAACAAATCAAGTACAGATTCATAAATGTCTTTCCGGGATTGTTTCTTCACCTTTAAAACCCACACCATTTCAAGAATAGCGTAAGATGAAATAAAGAGCTTTTTATCTTCAGACACTTTTTTTAGAAATTGTTTAGCCAACTTAGATTCACTGTCTTCGTCATCCAAAACAGCACGAACAAGTATATTTGTATCTGAACCAATCATTTTGTAAAAATCTCTAAACAGTGTAAATAGATAGGTTTAAGTCTCACTTTCACAAACTGCCTGCATTATAGCTTTATCCATGTCTTTTATTGACATTGGAGCCTTAGTGGATCGCTTGCAGCGACCAAAAAACATATCTATAGAGCGTTCGACGGGTTTAATTTCGATGATTCCGTCTGGACGAGCTTTAAAAAGTAATTCGTTACCTGCATGGATTCCTAATTTTTCCCGTAACGTCTTAGGAATTACTACTTGTCCCTTTGAAGAAACTATTGCTTTGTTATTAGTTGTAATTGCACTTTTCATTATATTTATCTCTTGTAAGTTATGATAGCTTACCTTAGTAATTATAGTAAAACATTCACCATTATGCAAATTAATAGGGGATATTTTGTTAATGCTTAAAGGGTGCTGCTACCTCATACTGTTTAGACTGACCGATTGTCTACATATTCATACTCTTTAAATTCTAATAGCGCTCTGAAAATAATATTTGCATAAGTCTTTTAGCTTCTTCTAATTTTCCTGACTCCTGTACGATTATATGATTGGTTGCACTTTCTACCTCAGCTACAAACGTATCGTAATATTTCGGATAGTCAATAAGAGGAAAAAGGGGTATAGCCCCATTAATCACTTCTGTTATTGCATAGGATAAGACCTTACTGTACCCAGGATACGCTTTAAAGTTGCGGGAACGTATAAACGTCTGTAAGTGTCGCTCATAAATAACTAGTAAATCCCCATCAACCAAGATAGTGGTGAACCCTAACCCCATTATGGTACTTAATTTCTTAAAGTATTCGTCTTCTAAAGAGCTTGAGTGAGTGCAGTAATACTGTAGGGTAAAATCAAAAATTTCAGCAAGACTTAAGACGTCATTATCGGTTAAGCTGTTGGTAGCCATGATTTAAACTCCTCGGAAGTTTTGAGTTGTGGTCAGTAGCGTGCCTGTGTTGCAAGCACTGCACGCTACGCTTTTGTTCCGCCCTATCGAGCTACAGCAGAACACATAAATAGTATCATATGATATGACATCATACTAAACTATATCGTGCATGAATAGTTAATCTAGATTAATGCGATACAATGTAATATCATATAATATTGCTTTTAAATGCTTAAAAGGCCTAAATTATGAGTTATGTTATTGCTTTACTGCAGAAAAAAGGCGGGGCTACCAAAACAACTACTGCTATTAATCTTCTAGGCGCTTTGTTAGAAACAGGTGCTACAGCAGTAGTATGTGATATGGATAGAGAAAAGCCAGATTCTATTTATTGGGCTGAAAATGGGGAAGAACTTAGTGAACATGTTATTCCCTTGTTTGAAGACAACCCGATGAAAAAAGTTAGCGACTTACGGCAGCAATACCAGTTTATTGTTATTGATACTCCACCACAGCTTGAAGCAGCTGCACTTAAAGCTGTACTCCTATGCGATTTTGCGATCATCCCTTGCGGAGCTGCCCTTATTGAAAGAAGAGCCCTTGAGGAGGCGGCAGCTTGTGCTCTTATGGCAAATAAGCCCTATAAATTTCTTGCTAGTCGCGTAACAAAGAAGACAAATGCAACTAAAGAGCTTCTTTTGCAGCTAGAAGAAACTAAAACATATTTTAAAACTTACGTAACCAATAGCGTTGTTATGGCTGAATGTCAAAGTAAGGGACAATGGGTAGGCAGCTATGCACCTTCTTCAAGCAGTCATTTACAATATCGCTCGCTAGTTAAAGAAGTACTTCAAACTTTAGAAGGAGTCACTGCATGAACAAAAGTAAAAATACTAGCTTTTTAGGAAAAGAAAGCCTTGCCCAGAAAATGGAAAAGCTTAAACAAGAAATGGGTACTGGAGAATCGCCTAATAGCGCTCAGGAAATAGTTAAATCAAATAATAAGGCCAAAAAATCTCTGTCAAAAGACTCTTCCACTAAAAGCAAAACTGCTCCGAAGCTTTTTATCAGCGGTCGGCTTGATCGGAAGAAGCACACTTATATAGCCAAGTCTTTAAGCTTATTAGCTAGCTTGGAGGAAGAAATAAAAATTTATTGCCGCGGTGGTGACTTAACGATTCTTAATTACCTCATTAAAGAGGGGCTAAAAAACGTAAAGAAATCAGCCGTCCCTATCAATGTTGAAGTAGAAGAAATTGAAAATAATATCAGTTGATATATATTGGTATATATTACATTATATCGGTATATGGTGAAGTATGAATAACAAGAATCTTAATAAGCTTATAACCGAAGCCTTAGCTATTGAAGCGGAGATTGCTAAAGAAGCTGATAGCATTGGTTATATGGCGCGCGTTCTTACGCAAGCCACTCTGCCTCATAAAAAAGTGATAGGAAGCGAATTTACTCGAACTAATGGCCTATTTAGCCTTACTATTTTAACGCCTGAAAAGATAGGGTTGCCTTATGGGAGCGTCCCTCGCTTGCTCCTTGCTTGGTTAACTACGGAAGCAGTAAGAACTAAGAAAACAGAGCTTGTTTTAGGCCATACTCTAAGCGAGTTTATGGCGCAATTAGGATTAGTTCCTACTGGTGGTCGCTGGGGCACTATCACTAGGCTTCGTGAACAAATGCAACGGCTATTTTCCTCTTCCATTTCTTGTAGCTACGAAAAAAGTGGCTTTGTCAGTGCTGGTATGGGTCTTAACATAGCAAAAGATTATTGCCTATGGTGGCATCCCAAAAAGCCAGAGCAAGCTTCAATGTGGCAATCTACAGTTACCTTAAGCCGCGATTTCTTCGATGAGGTTACTAGTAGGCCTATACCTATTGACATGCGAGCTTTAAATGCCCTCAAAAGATCTCCTCTAGCTTTAGATATTTATTGTTGGCTTACCTACCGAATGAGTTACCTAAAAAAGCAAACCTCCATACCGTGGGTAGCTTTAGAGACACAATTTGGAGCTGAATATGGAAGGACGCGGGATTTTAAAAGGAAATTTTTAAGTCAACTAAAAGCCGTTTCCACCGTTTACCCCGAAGCTAAAATAGAAGAGGGGGATACGTGCCTAATTCTCAGTCCTAGTAAACCTCACATTCCCTTAGTAACTAGCATTAAAGGTGAATAACCTTGTTAATTGCCAAAGTTATCCACGCATAAACGGTCGCGTCAAAAGAGTTTTCTTACGCATAAACAGTCGCGCTATTACGCATAAACGGTCGCGCTATATATATCCTATATGTACCTATAATAAACAAACCTGTAGTTAATCGCCGCTAACTGTGGATAACTCAAAAAAACGAGTTATCCACAAACACGGCTCATGCCAACTGTGGATATGTGGACAATAGGCTACGCCAAACAACGCTGGCTACGCCTTTGCCCACATACCCACAGCCACGGTAAACTATCTTTATTTTTTTATATAAAAAAGGTCAAAATCGTATTTATAGCAAATCTGTGCCAACAAAACGCGCATTAAATCTCCTTAAACCATCTTTGGAACGTTGTTTTATACTTTTTGCCACCTTTGTAGCCTCATGAAATAAAAGCGGCTAAAAACCACCTTAAAATCGATTTTCGAGCTATGCCCTAAAAATATCTGTTGCTGTATGGTTGATACAGGGCAAAGTTACTTAGGGAGGCACTTTAAAAAATACTTAATTTTTCATAAAAAGTGCCGCCAAAATCTAACCAGCAGCCTAGAATCTAAAAAAATTAATCCCTCCTACCCAAACTATGATAACGATTAACACTCGTCCAGAGACAATGCTTTGCCTGAGGGTTTTTAGTAGTGGAACAGCGCTGTTGTCAAGTGATGTTTTGTATAGTTGCCTAAAATCATTCAGGGGTGGCATGAAAATAATACGGATGATTTTGTTATGCCGTGACTTGCCCTAGATCTTGAAACTCTTAAGTCCATTACGATCATAGGCAGTGATCCTGTAGATGTCTTTGAACTGTTAGTGTATCGACTGTTTCTGTAAGTTTGCTTGCGGTCTTTAATTGGGGTGTCAATGCTCCATTGAGGACGGTTATTTTCTTATGTTTTGTAACTTTTCTTTCTCCAGCAGCGTCAAATCAAATAATCGCCTGTCACTGTTTCTGGTTAAGAAGTGATCCCTCTGTTTTTTAATCTCTGCTAGGGTTCCTTGTCGCATTGCCTCTTGCAAATAGTAAGCACCGACTAAAATTTTTCGCTGAATGTCTTTTTTACGTTCCGCTGTTTTATTTCTGTTTTCTATAGCCTGTATCTTAGTGTCCAATTTTTGGCGTTGTTCTTTAGGTCTTGTCAGTGGCTGTTTAGCGTCTTTAGATGGCATGGTGCTTTATCTTAGTCTCCACAGAACAGCTAGTATACTGCCTAGCCCATAAAATGCTATAGAGATTGTCAGCTGATTGGTTAGAGCGAAGTGACTTACAGCCTCACTGACGAATGATAGTGCGCGCTTAAGTAATATAGAGATATTGAGGATTTAGTTAATAATCGACTAACTAGGTTATTAGGGAGATATTAATCATGATAAACGACTTATCAAACGTTAACAATTCAATGATTGACAGCGGTTACCCAGGGTATCCTTTGTTTTCTGTCCTTGAAAAAATGAACAGTTGGCAGCTACTGCAGGAAGCGGCATTAGCTTTTCCTCGCTCTTCTTTAAAGGAAAAGCTGCTTTTCTATATTGAAGAAGGCAGACGTATGGAAGGTCACGAAGCGCTGAGTCGAATGCAACAGATTGTGATTTTTCTCTTGCCGCGGGTTAAAAAATGGCGCCTTAGTTTTGAAACCCAGCAAGCACTGGATAGCCTTCGGTATTATTTAGATCACTCTTCTGCCACCCGGTCTAATTTTTCTGTCTAGAATGAATGTTCTCTATGGCCATTTACCACTTTAGCGGTACGGTGATTTCGCGCAGCCAAGGGCGTAGCGCGGTGGCATGCGCTGCTTACCGTTCGGCTACCCAATTGTACGATGCGCATTACGCTAAAACCCATAACTACACCGCCAAAAAAGATGTAGCGCATACTGAAATATTATTACCTGATCAAGCACCAGACTGGATGGCAGACTGTGAGAAACTATGGAACTTTGTCGAGGCCTCTGAGAAACGTAAAGATGCGCAACTGGCGCGTGAGTTTAACTTTTCTTTGCCACGTGAGTTGGCACTGGACCAAAATATTGCCTTAGCGCGTGAGTTCGTGAAACGGGAATTTGTCGATAAAGGCATGATTGCGGATTTGTGCATTCACAACGATAAAATGCCGGATGGTCAATTGCAGCCACATGCGCACGTGATGTTAACGATGCGCCAGGTGACACCTGAGGGGTTTGGGCTGAAGGTGCGGGAATGGAACCGTAAAGAGAATTTACTGTTGTGGCGCGAAGCGTGGTCGGAGGTGGCAAATCGCCACCTTTTTCTGCAAGGCCATGACGTCAAGATTGATCACCGTACGCTAGAGGCGCAAGGCATTGCTTTAGAGGCACAACACAAAATAGGTCCTGCTCTAGCACGAGAACGCCTGGCGCGTTTGCAAGATCACCAGCGCATTGCGCGCGAGAACGGGGAGAAACTGTTAACCGATCCAACCATCGCTTTAACCGCCATCACCCGTCAACAATCCACCTTTACCCATCAGGATTTAGCCCGTTTTGTCAGTCGTCATACGGTTGATGCGGAGCAATTTCAGACGGTGTATGACAACGTCAAAGCCAGTCGTGAACTGGTTTTAGTGGGTAAGGATGCGCAAGGGCGTGAGCGCTTTACCACTCACGAATTATTAGCCATTGAAAGCACGATGCTGGCTCGGGCAACGCAATTGGTGGAACGCTCCGGTCATCGGGTTTTGGAGACACATCAAGTACAAGCCGCAGCGCAACGCTGTTTAAGCGCAGAACAACAGATGGCCTTTACTCATTTGGTGAGCGAAGGGGATCTAAAAAATGTCATTGGTTATGCGGGTACTGGAAAAAGCTACCTGTTAGGGGCCGCTAAAGCAGCCTGGGAAGCGCAAGGCTATCAAGTACAGGGTGTGGCACTGTCAGGTATTGCGGCTGAGAATTTAGAAGGCGGCAGCGGTATTGAAAGTCGAACGTTGGCTAGTCGTCAGTATTATTGGGATAAGGGGGAACAGCTTTTAACGCGTAAAGATATTTTAGTTGTGGATGAAGCCGGCATGATTGGCTCGCGACAATTAGCGCGCGTGTTAGCCGAGGCAGAACGCGCGCAGGCTAAGGTCGTATTAGTAGGTGATCCCTATCAGTTGCAGGCCATTGAAGCGGGAGCAGCGTTTAGAGCGGTCAGTGAGGCAACCCCGACGGTTTCAATCACGGACATTCGACGGCAAGGGATCGAATGGCAGCGGGAAGCTATGGTTGAGCTGGCGACAGGAAAAACAGTTGAGGCACTGCAACGGTATAGTCAGCATGATCATGTGCACCGTTATGATACCCAAGCCGTGGCCAAGCAAGGGCTAGTGGCATTATGGAGTGATGTGCGCTTAAGCCAACCGGATAAAACGCAAATCCTATTGACCTATACGCGGGCTGATGTGCGAGAACTCAACGAGTTGGCGCGTGGTTTACGGCAAGCCCAAGGCGAACTAGGGGATGATCATTCTTTACAAACGGAGCGGGGCACGCGTCTATTTGCGGAAAAAGATCGGATTTACTTTTTGCAAAATGACCGTGACTTAGGGGTTAAAAATGGCACGTTAGGGACGGTGGGACGTATCCAGGGTGATATGCTGACGGTGCAGCTGGATAAAAGTGAGGGACAGAAAATACCGCGTACTATTACCTTTAGTACGGAGCGCTACGCGCATTTAGATCACGGTTATGCAGCGACCATTCATAAATCCCAGGGAGTCACGGTGGATAGAGCCTATATTTTAGCCTCGCGCTATATGGATGGCCATGCTACTTATGTGGGTATGAGCCGTCATCGAGAAAGTGTGGATGTCTTTTATAGCCGTGAGGAATTTGCTAATGAACAGGCATTAGCGACTACTTTAGGTCGAGAGCGGTCCAAAGATGTCTCACTGGATTACCAGCAGGATCTGCTAGTGGAGCCGCGCACTGAACACGCAGCACCATTAACACGTCAGCCAGAGCGCTTGCTACCCTCACTCGACCAGCACAGTTTACAGCGTTATGAGAAAACACTACAGCAGGCAGCGAAAAATTATGATCAACGGCTGAAGTCAGCTGATTTGCCAAGGCGTGGTGACTTTAGTGATTTTAAAGCGCAATTTGAGGCTAACAATCCTGAGCAGGCCAAAGCGTTACAAGACGCGGTACGACCGCGCCATGAACGCTTAGCCTTAGAGGCTGAACAACTGCTTCATTTATTGGAAAAAGCCAGTGTAGAATCCTTGTCTCGCAGTAGTCGTGAGCAGTTAGAAAAATATGCAGCGACAGTAGCAAAGCAACCTGAGGTGATGGCTTACTTCAAGCAGCATAATACAACGCTGCTAGATAAGGTGCAGGAATTAGCAAACGTGCATGAGAGAAGCCGCGGCTTTAGCCGTGGTATCAGTCGATAAACACTAAAACCATCAACTACTAGGTATTATCATGAGCGAATCTACCCACTTACCTGAGATGACGTCAGAAGACCGGCTTAAAGCCGTGTTGTATCAATTTATTACCCTGTATGAGCGATGGGCAGAAGATCGGCAGGTGGCTGCCAAGCAAGGGGCCGATACCGCGCAGCTGGTGACGGTTTTTTTAGAACAAGTAAAAAATTTCCAATCGTTGGAACCTAAAGTACGGCAGCAAATTAGTAACAGCATTGAAAGCGCTAGCAGTAGTGCTGTTAAATCGATGGGGAAAGCAATCGGCGAAGAAGCCACACGCAGTGTGGAAGATACCGCTAAGAAGTTAAAGACCACTGTCGAAGCCACTCAGCGTACTTTAAACGCGTATCAAGAGGAAATTGTGATGGTAGGGTGGAAAGTGATTTTAACCACGGCGGTAACCAGTATAGTGATTTGTTTACTGCTGGTTTGGTTATTGATTCCGAAAGCCACACTGCCATTGACGGATCAACAAATCAATTTTTTAAACGATGGACAACTCATGCACGTTATCTGGCCGAAGCTCTCTAAAAAAGAGCAGCAACATTGGTTGGTATTAGCTGATCAAATTGAACATCCCAAACAGACAGATGAAAATAGTACGTCGGATA
>Ga0206798_1176_pt1 | contig 12405 bp, 9 predicted proteins | sample Alteio_BWOrgCont_66_FD_152893 | JGI IMG/M metagenome (GOLD analysis project Ga0206798, IMG submission 152893) | Enriched cells from forest soil in Barre Woods Harvard Forest LTER site, Petersham, Massachusetts, United States -... | ecosystem: Environmental > Terrestrial > Soil > Temperate forest > O...
GGTTCATCTGATGCGCGGGCACAAAAAACGTGCCCACCCTACGAAGCTGAGTCGCCACACCGCAGAAAGAAAGAATTATAAGTGCTGCTGGTTCTCCAGCTTTACATACGTTAAATACGAACTAAATGTTTTATCTCTACCATGCACAACGTCTTGATAAGCTGCTTTAAGCTTTAAGCTAATGGGGCCTGCGCCGCCGCCATTAATTAACTTATCATCCAAAGAGCGAATCGGTGTAATTTCTCCAGCAGTACCACTGAAAAAAGCTTCATCTGCTGCATAAACTTCAGCCAAAGTAATTTGAGTTTCAAGGACCTGATAGCCCAGTTTTTTAGCTAAAATGAGAATAAAATCTCGTGTAATACCTGGCAAAACATTACTTAGCGTTGGCGTATAAATAACGCCATTTTTTACCATGAAAAAATTGACAGAACTACCTTCACTGACATAGTGGTCGTGATCCAGCAACAATACTTCGTGGTAATGAGTACCTTGAATTTCTAACAGAGGCAAGATGCAATTAATATAATTGGCACTTAGTTTGGCATCGATAACTGTCGATTTTGGATGTAAGCGAATATATTGACTCACTTTAACATCCAACTCTTCGGCAGCGTGGTAAGCACCCCATGGCCAGCAGGCAATAATCATGTCTACGGGATTGCCAATAGGATTTACGCCCATCTTCTGGTAGCCATAAAACACCAGCGGACGTAAGTAACCTGAGGTGATGTTATTTCTAGCCACTGTTTCAACGATAGCATCGCAAATTTGCTGTTTACTATACGGAAGTGCCATATGTAGAGCCTGGGCAGAATACAGCAAGCGATCCACATGTTCTACCAAACGAAAAATAGCCGAAGAACCGTCATCAGTTTGATAGAAACGTAAGCCTTCAAATGTACCACTGGCATAATGTAGGGCATGGGTGAGCACATGCACTTTAGCGTCATCCCATGGCACAAATTTGCCATTGAACCAGATGAATTCAGTGGTTTGCATAAAACATCTCTCCTAAAAAAATACAGCTTTGCGCGGCAAAAGTTGAGGCATAGAGTAACATTAATAATTCAACCCTGCAGCTTTGTAGAATAAAAATTCCCGCGGTTTGCTATCATATCTTTCTTCTGCTGTCATCAGCGAGCCGCCGTCATTGCGAGTCGCTGTTTTTGCGACGCGGCAATCCAGGAATAATCAAGCGCGGCGATCTAGAAAAAAGATAAATCAAATAATCCCTCTACAAATCATGCCACTTCCGGGCGTATGCCCGCTCTTTGTCTGTTTTTCCCGCAAAATGGTAGGTTCCATCGTCCCATGAAATTTATAACCTATATTTCACCCTGGATTGCTACGCCGTCATGACTAAGTGGGCAAGCCTTGTAGGGTAGGCACGTTTTTTGTGCCCACGCGTTAGCTGGTACCGGTTAGGTAATCTTTACCATATTGCGCCAGATAATCGTGGTAATTGCCTAAATAATTACGTACGCCTTTCTCTGTAATTGCCAGTATGCGCGTTGCAACTTGATCAATAAAAAATCGATTATGACTGACGAATAATACCGTGCCTTTAAAATTTTTAATGGCTGTTACTAGTGCATCAATTGACTCTAGATCCAAATGGTTAGTTGGTTCATCCAGAATTAACACATTCGGTTGTTGTAAAATGAGTTGTGCTAAGATTAGACGAGCGCATTCCCCCCCACTGAGCACGGCGATTTTTTTATCTACATCAGTACCACGAAATAATACTTGTCCTAAAACATTACGTATGGTTTGGGTTGGCGCGCTGATATGATTTTCCAGCCAATGCCATAGCGATTGATTGCCTGGCAAATGCGTACGATAATCCTGTTCAAAATAACCTAATTGCGCTGTTTCATTCCATTCATAGTTGCCATCGTCGGCAGGAATTTGGTTTAACAAAATTTTTAGTAAGGTTGATTTGCCAATACCATTCGGGCCAATAATAGCGTATTTGTCGCCGCGCGCGATATTCAACGAGACATTATTCAATAAAATACGATCGTCAAAAATTTTACCCAAACCGGTTGCTTTTAATACTGTTTTACCCGAGGGCCGTTGTAGCGTAAAATTAAAATAAGGTTTCATGATGATAGAAGCTTGAATATTCGGCATATCCTGCTCAATACGCTCAATCATCTTCACGCGAGATGCTGCTTGTCGTGCTTTGGTTGCTTTTGCGCCAAAACGATCCACAAAAGATTGTAACTCGTCAATTCTTTTTTCCTTGCCCGCTAATTCACGCTCTCTTTGTATGCTGGCTTCTTCTTTGCTTAATTGAAAGCGGTCGTAGTTGCCGGTGTATTCAGTGATAGTACCGTAATCTAAATCTAAAATATGTGTCGATAAATTATTCAAAAACTGGCGATCGTGAGAAATAAATACTAACAATCCTTTAAAAGTGGTTTTTAGAAAATCTTCCAGCCAGTCAATAGATACAATATCTAAATGGTTAGTAGGTTCATCTAATAACATAATATCGGGCTTTTGAAATAATACTTGCGCCAGCAGTACGCGCAGTTTATAGCCGCCTGATAAAGCGCTTAAGGGCCCAAAATGGTATTTTTCAGCAATTCCAAGGCCGAGCAATAGTTCTTGTGCTGCCATTTCCGCATTATAGCCATCGTGATGAGCAATAATTTCTTCTAAATCACCAAGACGATAACCGGCGGCTTCATCAAACGTGGTTTGCTCTAGCAAATTAGCTTTTTCCTGCCATGCTGACCACAGTGCGTGATTGCTTTGAATGGCTACGTCAACTACGCGCTGTTGCTCATAATTAAAATGATCCTGACGTAAGATGCCTACGCTTGTAGTTTTGGCTTTTTCAACACTCCCAGAACTCGGTGTTTCGTGCGCGGATAGAATACGCAAAAAAGTAGATTTTCCTGCACCGTTAGGACCTACTACACCATAGCGTTTTAAGGGTGATAGCGTTAAATTGACATCGCGAAATAAGCAACGTTGCCCTAATTCTAAACTTAATTCGCGAACATCGAACATGAGAAATTATAGGTTAAAGTGATGAGAAGGCTGCAATTATTCGGCTAGTGCAGGTGAATTGAATCAGTACAAACAGTTGCATGTTTTTTCCGCGAGTAAGTTGCTAAGGCACTGTCGTAGAGCTGTTAATTCCCATGCCCAATGCCATAATAAGTAAGGCCGGCTTCCTGTAAAGCTATAGGATCGTATAAATTACGCCCATCAAAAACAACCGGGTATCGTAACTGTGATTTTATAATATCAAAATCAGGATGACGAAATTCATCCCATTCTGTTACCACTACTAAAACATCTGCACCTTCCAGTGTCTCTGTGCTATTAGCACAAAAAACTAAGTTTATTGCATTACCATGAAGTTGTTGCGCTTGCTGCATAGCTGCTGGATCGTAAGCACGTATGTTGGCTTTTTTTGCCAACAACTGCTCAATTAATACGCTGCTGGTTGCTTCGCGCATATCGTCGGTATTAGGTTTAAAAGCCAGTCCCCATAGCGCAATGGTTTTTCCTGTCAAATCGCCTGCAAAATAATGGGATATTTTTTCAAATAATAATTGCTTCTGTCGTTGGTTGACAGTATCAATAGCACGGGTTAGCGGCATATCATAATTTACCGCTTCTGCCATTTTCTGTAGCGCACGAATATCTTTGGGAAAACAGGAACCACCAAAGCCGCAGCCGGCATACAAAAATTGCTCGCCAATACGATGGTCCGAGCCCACGCCACGCCGAATCATATCAATATCGGCACCCACGCGTTCTGCAAGTTGGCTGATTTCATTCATAAAGCTAATACGCATCGCTAAGTGCGCGTTAGCAGCGTATTTGGTTAGTTCTGCAGAAGCAACGTTCATATCTAAAAAACGCAGCCCCGTATCATTAAGTCCCGCATATAACTCATGCAAATGTTGTAATGCTCGCGCGTTATCTGCACCAAAGATAATGCGATCCGGTGACATAAAATCGGCAACAGCAGCGCCCTGTTTCAAAAATTCTGGGTTGGCCGCGATATCAAATTCAATGCTAACCTGGCGTTGCTGCAAAATAGCATTAATATGTTGTTTGATTTTATAAGCGGTACCAACGGGAACGGTGGACTTGGTGATAATTAATCGATAGTCGCTAATTTGCTGCGCGATACTGGTGGCGACTGAAAATACATATTGCATATCGGCGTTACCGTCTTCACACGAAGGTGTGCCGACAGCGATAAATTGCATTAACCCATGTTGAACACCGACGGTTACATCGGTGCTAAATAATAGACGACCATTGGCAAGATGGCGTTTCAACAAACTTTCCAAATTGTCTTCGTGAATAGGACAAATACCTTGTTGGAGTTGCGCAATTTTATCGGCTTGCGTGTCGATCAATAATACCGCATGACCTAGCTCAGCAAGACAAGCTCCGGTAACCAAGCCGACATAGCCTGCGCCATAAATGGTGACTGTTTTTTTCATTAAATGTTCATGGTGTTGATTAAACTATAACTGTTATTGCGAGGAGCGCAAGCGACGAAGCAACCCAGCGTGTGTTTTTTTAAATTGCTTCGTTACACTTAGCTAAAGCGGCGGATAATGCTGCTCAATATACTGCGTGACAATATGAGTGAATTCAGCGGCGATATGCTCGCCGCGTAGCGTATGTATTTTTACGCCATCAATAAATACTGGCGCAATAGGCGCTTCCCCGCTGCCTGGCAGGCTGATGCCAATATTAGCATGTTTGCTTTCACCCGGGCCATTGACCACGCAGCCCATTACCGCAACGGTCATATTTTCTACACCCGAATATTTTTTACGCCAACGCGGCATGTTGTCACGTAAATAGTTTTGGATGCTATCAGCAAGTTCACGAAAAAATACGCTGGTGGTGCGGCCACAACCCGGGCAGGCAGTCACCAACGGTGAAAAAGCACGCAAACCCATCGTCTGCAGAATTTGCTGAGAGACAATTACTTCTTCCGTGCGCGCAGCGCCGGGTTTAGGCGTGAGTGAGGTGCGAATGGTATCACCAATCCCTTGCTGTAATAAAATCCCCATGGCGATGCTGGAAGCGACAATACCTTTGGAGCCCATGCCGGCTTCCGTTAATCCCAAATGCAGTGCATAGTCACAACGTTTAGCTAACTCACTGTACACGGCGATCAAAGCTTGTACATGGCTTACTTTACACGATAACACAATTTTGCTGGCAGGCATGCCCAGGTTTTCAGCAAATTTTGCGCTGTCTAAGGCGGAGATAATCAGCGCTTCTTGCATAACTTTTTCTGCCGATTGCGGTTCAGCTAGCTGCGCGTTATCGTTCATTAGCCGTGCGGCCAAGTTCTTATCCAGACTGCCCCAGTTGACGCCAATCCGCACCGGTTTGTTATAGCGCAAGGCCTGTTCAATCATAATGGCAAATTGCTTTTCTTGTTTAGCTGCAAAACCAACGTTACCCGGATTGATCCGGTATTTATCTAAAGCTTCTGCGCAGTCAGGATAAGCAGTCAGTAAAGTATGGCCATTGTAATGAAAATCTCCTACCAAAGGGACATGGCAATCCATAGCGCGTAGTTTATCGCGGATAGGCGCTACCTGCCGCGCTGCCTCTTCATTATTAACCGTAATGCGCACGATTTCTGAACCCGCATCCGCTAGCGCTTTTACCTGTTTGACCGTGGCCTCGCAGTCGGCGGTATCTGTGTCGGTCATAGACTGTACGACAACGGGCGCACCACCACCTAAGGTAATATTACCCACTTGTACCGCCGTGGTAATTTTTCTTGCTAGGTTGCTCATGCTTTTATTTGGTTATATGTGGTTTTGAGTGGGGGTCATTCTTACGAAACGCTCGCATCATTTGGAAACATTGGCGCCACTCTCGGAAACACCACTGTTGCTCCCGCGAAAGCGGGAATGACGTCGACACCAAAGTCTTGTAGGGTGGGCACGTTTTTTGTGCCCACGTATTGAGCTTAAGCAGAAAAAGCACGAAACGCACTGCAACCCGCATACACAGCAGCGCTGCCTAATGCTTGCTCAATATATAGCAAACGATTGTACTTAGCGATACGGTCGGAGCGACACAAAGAGCCGGTTTTAATCTGGCCAGTAGCGGTAGCAACGACTAAGTCAGCAATCGTCGTGTCTTCAGTTTCACCTGAGCGATGAGAAATCACGGCGCGGTAATTATGAGTTTTCGCCATCGCAATAGCTTGCTGTGTTTCTGTTAGGGTGCCAATTTGGTTGAGCTTGATCAAAATGGCATTAGCAATGCCTTTTTCGATGCCTTGCGCAAAAATAGCGGGGTTGGTGACAAACACATCATCGCCAACCAATTGTATGCGGTCACCTAATTTTTTTGTCATTAAAGACCAACCATCCCAGTCCGTTTCACTCATGCCGTCTTCAATACTGATGATAGGGTATTGGCGTACCCAGTCCGCGTAGTAGTCCACCATCTCCTCAGAGGATAACACGCGGTTCTCAGAGGCTAAATGGTAGCGGCCATCGCGATAAAATTCCGAACTCGCCGGATCCAGACCCAAGTAAATATCTTTACCCGGTTGGTAACCGGCTTGCACAATCGCTTCCAGAATAATTTCCAGCGCCGCTTGGTTAGACGGTAAATCGGGGGCAAAGCCGCCTTCATCACCTACAGCGGTACTCATGCCTTTTTTATGCAACACCGCTTTAAGGGTATGAAATACCTCAGCCCCATAGCGTAAAGCATCGGAAAAAGTAGGCGCCCCGACGGGAATAATCATAAATTCTTGCAAATCCACGCTATTGTCTGCGTGCGCACCGCCATTGAGCACGTTCATTTGCGGTACGGGCAAGCGCGGGGCTTCACCTTGCGCAAGGTAGCGGTATAACGGTTGTTTGCTTTCCACCGCCGCGGCTCTGGCAACAGCTAAAGAGACAGCCAAAATAGCGTTAGCGCCCAAGCGGGATTTATTTTCTGTGCCATCTAAGCTGATTAACGTGTGATCAATAGCGGCTTGATCCAAGGGATTATGTCCCAATAAGGCATTTTGAATGGTCTGATTGACGTGCTGCACTGCCGTGCGCGTGCCCTTGCCCATATAACGGCTGGTATCTTTGTCGCGCAGTTCTACCGCCTCACGAGCGCCGGTTGAAGCACCGGATGGGGCAGCTGCATAACCGCAAACACCGCTACTTAATTCTACTTCAGCGGCAACGGTGGGGTTACCGCGTGAATCTAAAATTTCATAGCCGGTAATTTTACGAATGGTGGTCATATTTTTTCCTATTTAAATAAATAAAGTTTGCTGAGCTCGAATAGCTGCTGCTATTTTTACGGCATGTACCGTGGCTTTTACATCGTGTGCGCGGATTAAGTTGGCGCCGTTTAAAACCGCCACCGTGGCAGCAGCCAGGCTACCGTACAGTCGATCTTCCACGGGCACCTGCAATAATTCGCCGATAAACGCTTTGCGGGAGACACCAATCAGCAGCGGAAAACCCAAGCTTGCAAAATCAGTCAGGTTACTCAGCAATGTTAAATTACCGGTTAAATTCTTGCCAAAGCTGCCACCGCCAATACCGGGATCAAGCAGAATTTTATCACGTCTGATACCTGCTTTCCTACAAGCGTCAACGCGGGAGGCCAAAAAATGGCTCACCTCTTGTAGCAGCGTATCGTCTGGCTGGTTTGCTAGTGCAGCGGGCGGGCAGCCATCTGGAAAGGACATGTGCATCAAGCAAACCGGTACTTGTGTCTCAGCGACTACGGTCAATGCCTCTGGCTCCCGCAACGCGCGCACATCGTTGATAAAACCCGCACCCTGACTAATGGCTTCACGCATGACTGCGGCTTTGCTGGTATCAATCGATAATGGGATAGCTATTCTCTTGGCTAAGGCTTCAACGACAGGAATAACGCGGTCCAACTCCTGTTGCAATGAGATGATAGGGTGAACGCCCGGATTGCTAGGCTCGCCGCCGACGTCAATAATAGCGGCTCCTTCTGCCGTCATTTGCTCGGCGTAGCGTAAGGCATCATCCAAATTCACATGGCGTCCCACTGCTGCGAAAGAGAAGGGCGATAGATTTAAGATACCCATTACCTGGGGCTGGCTAAGGTCGAGAATTTTGCCGAGGCAATTAATTTGCATCATAGTGATTTCCCCCTTCCTAACCTTCCCCCAGAGGGGGAAGGGACTCAAAGCAACGGCCTCTTTTTTTTACCGTCATTGCAAGCTGCCGTCATTGCGAGCCGCTGTTTTTGCGGCGCGGCAATCCAGCTTCGTAGGATGGGCACGTTTTTTGTGCCCACCCTACTTGCTAAGCTACCTCTATTTCGCTTGGCCCTGGTATAACCACGCCACGAAAGGTCCGGCGATGGGCGGGACAAGGTCCCAATTTTGCCAGGGCCAGGCGATGAACAATGGTGCCGTAGCCTTTATGCTGAGCAAAACCATATGCGGGATATTCTTTATCGAGTTGCTGCATTTCTTGATCGCGTATTACTTTAGCGATAATGGACGCTGCGCTGATAGCAGCAATTTTCTGATCACCTTTAATAATCGCTTGCGTGGAGCAGTTACTAGGTAAAATAGGGCAGTGCGTGCCATCAACCAGAACGCAACAGGGTAAGGTATGCAACGCGAGCACCGCTCGTTGCATAGCCAGCAACGTGGCTTGCAAAATATTCAGCTGCTCAATTTCAGCAACCTCTGCATAACCTACTGCCCAGGCAAGGGCGCTAGTTTTAATTATGTTAAACAACTGTTCGCGTTGTGCAGCTTTAAGTAATTTAGAGTCAGCCAAACCAGCAATGCGTGATTGGGGGTCCAGAATAACGGCAGCGGCCACCACACGACCGGCGAGGGGGCCCCGGCCGGCCTCATCCACGCCAGCGGTTAGACGGTGGGGGTGCTGCCATTGCAATTCATCGTACAGCTTATGGGCTTGGGTCATAGGTGCAGTTTTTCTAAAGAAGTCCATGCAACGGGGAATAGAGAATTGATAATTTATGTAAGATATGTAACGGGAATAGCGTAATTTTTAACAATCAAATTAGGCGCTGAGCGTAAAGCTGTGCTATAATGTCCGTAGACAGGCTAACTCACTGCGTAGCGGGGATTAGCCTTCGGAGCCGGCGAAAGCCGGCTTTTTTATCGAGGCAATACAATTAGGCCATATCCGGTGCATTTTCCTTCCGCGCTTCTTCTAAATTTTCTTGCAATTATTTAGAAGTCTTTTTTTAATGGTTTACCTAAAATATACCTCCCAATAGGAGATACTACTAAATCAGCCAATTCCAAACCTGCGATTCTCTCTTCTTTTTCGTGTAAGCTAAGCCCACCACTAATGCGATCCCTTACAATATTAGATGCTATATAGTGTGTACCTGTAAAATTTTGCAAACGTATCCAAGCCCCCATTAGCTGATTATCTAATATTTTTCCTCGACTTTCGGCGATAATTGATCCTCGTTCCTTATTACCTAAATCCAGGCAAAATCTTTCAACTAAAACATCTAAGCTCATTAAATAAGGATCAATAGCGCTAGAACCATATTTTTCAAAATAGAGGTGTTTTTTAATCACACACGCTACAATAGTAAAATTAAGGCTATCAATTAACTCATTGATTGTTTCATAAAATAACTTTCTAAAATTTTCTTCTTTCAATATATTGAAATCCTTTTTATTTCTAACTATATCAGCAGTGTGTAGGACAATTCTATTAGTACCAAAAAGCGATATTTTAAAGTTATCTAGCTTTTTCTTTAACTCATGTTAAGCATAACTACTATCCATAATAACGCCACCCAGTACAAAAACGGGGTAGTTATTATCAATTTTAAATAAATTATGGTCACCAGACTCATCTAGAAAAAGAGTTTTCACGATAATTCCTTACGAATGGTATTGTATAAAAATTGCTCAATATTGTTTTGGGGAATTAAGGTTGTTTCATGTAATTACCTAAATTCAAAAATCTATATTCCAATACCTGTGGCGCGTATGCGATTTAGTAAGTACTTCTATTTTAAGACCCTAGGCAATCACTTCCGCCAAATTCCCTTTATCTTCCAACCACAGTTTACGATCACTGGCGCGTTTTTTGGCCAGTAACATATCCAGCAAGGACTCCGTATTTTCGTCATCCGTAGATAAGCGCACCAAGCGCCGTGTTTCCGGAACCATCACGGTTTCGCGTAATTGGGCGGGGTTCATTTCACCCAAACCTTTAAAGCGTTGAATTTGTACTTGACCACGTTTTTTCTCGGCACTGATCCGATCTAAAATGCCCTGCTTTTCCGCGTCATCCAGTGCATAAAATACCTCTTTACCAATGTCAATTCGGTACAGGGGCGGCATAGCAACATACAAATGCCCTTGATTAACCATAGGACGAAAATGACGGAAAAATAGCGCACACAGCAAGGTAGCAATATGCAAGCCATCCGAATCAGCATCGGCAAGAATACAAATTTTACCGTAGCGCAAACCGCTTAAATCATCAGAACCCGGATCAATCCCCATTGCTACAGCAATATCATGAATGGTTTGCGATGCTAGCACCTGCGCGCCATCCACTTCCCAGGTGTTCAAGATTTTGCCGCGTAACGGCATAATAGCTTGGAAATAACGATCCCGCGCTTGCTTAGCTGAACCACCGGCAGAATCGCCCTCTACTAAAAATAATTCTGTTCGATTCAAATCTTGGCTCGTACAATCCGCCAATTTGCCGGGCAAGGCTGGGCCAGAAGTAATTTTTTTGCGCACTACCTGCTTGCTGTTGCGACTGCGCAACTGCGCCTTGGCAATAGCAAGCTGTGCGAGTTGTTCGCCTAGCGCGACGTTTTGGTTCAACCACAGGCTAAAGGTATCCTTCACCACTCCGCAAATAAACGTCACACACTGCCGTGAGGTGAGTTTTTCTTTAGTTTGACCAGAGAATTGTGGTTCGCGTAACTTTACGGACAACACGTAGCAGCAGTTATCCCAAATATCATCACTGCTTAACTTAAGACCGCGTGGTAGTAACTTGTGGATTTCACAGAATTCCCGTAACGCTTCCAACAAACCCAAGCGAAAGCCATTGACATGGGTACCGCCTTGCACCGTAGGAATCAGATTAACGTAGCTTTCACCCGTTACCTCGCCGCCTTCGACCAACCAGGCGGCAGCCCACTCGACTTGCTCGGTGTCACCCTTTGCCTCTCCCAGAAATAGGTCTTCCGGTAGCTTGGCTTGCCCCTCTAAGGCGTCTAGCAAATAAGCTTTTAAGCCATCTTCATAATGCCATTGCTCAACTTCACCACTCGCTTCTTGCGTAAAGCTAACTAGCAAACCGGGGCACAGCACCGCTTTGGCACGCAATAAACCGCGCAGAGGATTAATAGCGAATTTACCGCTGTCAAAATATTTTGCATCCGGTAGAAAACGAATTTGCGTACCCGTCTCACGTTTAGGGCAGCTGCCAATGACGCGTAACGTGGAAACAGATTCACCACTGGCGAAATCCATTTGATGAACCTGACCATTACGCTTAACGGTAGCTTGCAGTTGCGTAGATAGCGCGTTTACTACCGAGATACCGACGCCGTGTAGGCCGCCAGAAAACTGGTAATTGTCTTTAGAAAATTTAGCACCCGCATGCAGACGGGTCAAAATCAGCTCCACACCGGATATTTTTTCTTCGCTATGGATATCCACCGGCATACCGCGGCCGTTATCAATGACTGTCAGCCCGCCATCGGTATGTAAAATAACATCGATTTGATTAGCATGGCCTGCCAACGCTTCATCGACACTATTATCAATCGCTTCCATCGCCAAGTGGTTGGGATTACGCGTATCTGTGTACATACCCGGGCGCATGCGGACAGGATCTAGCCCAGTCAGAACTTCAATGGCTTGTGAAGAGTAATTACTAGCTTGGCTCATAATCAATACAGTTAGGTTGAAAGCGCAAGGCGCATTTTAGAGGGGAACTCTCATATCTGGAGAAGAGAGTAAGAAACGCTCGCTAGTTGCTATAGAAGACGAGTTGTTCTGCTAAGTGGCTGCTTCGTCAAGGTTAAGTTGATAATCTTTAGCTGACAGCAGCCCTGCCAAGTCCGCAGCACTATCAATGCCTATGCGGTATAGCCAGCCTTCACCATACGGGTCACTGTTAATCAATTCAGGCTGCGTGGTCAATGCGTCATTAACTGCAACAATCTCCCCAGCAACCGGCGTATACACATCAGCTGCTGCCTTCACTGACTCCACCACGGCGCACGCATCACCAGCAGCAAAAGCAGTTTGCGTTGGTGGCAGCTCAACGTAGACCACATCCCCCAACAAATCCTGCGCGTGGGCAGTAATGCCGATAGTGAGGGTATTATCATCTTCACTGCGCACCCATTCATGGCTACGGG
>Ga0206798_1178_pt1 | contig 12346 bp, 11 predicted proteins | sample Alteio_BWOrgCont_66_FD_152893 | JGI IMG/M metagenome (GOLD analysis project Ga0206798, IMG submission 152893) | Enriched cells from forest soil in Barre Woods Harvard Forest LTER site, Petersham, Massachusetts, United States -... | ecosystem: Environmental > Terrestrial > Soil > Temperate forest >...
TCTGGCTCGGAACTCATGGCATTCGACCCGGCAGCCTGAGTGTCCCCGTTTGATCGAACCATCGCGTTCCATCACGTGCCTGCGCTAAAACTGAAGAGGCTGATGGAACGGCCGTGCATTTAAAAGTGTAAAGGATTGGCCGAATGGGAAGGGCCAGGCTTTTAGCGCAAAGGCAGGTTCGTACAGCCGAAGTTTCCGCACAGACGGTGATACAACCGAAACGCGCATGCTGGCTGGATTCTGCCTTACATCCACCAGTTCTGCCAACGGATCGCCTGCTAGAGCGCGTATTCATCCTGCATGTACTTAGCTGGCACGTAACCCATCGATTCGATCTTGCTTCGGAGTTCATCGTCGCGTCGATTTCCGTATCCACTCAGCGAAAGACGTTTGAGGCATTTGGGGAGGTCACCCAGGAGCGATTCGGGTTCGATGGCGGTCCTTGACAAGAGCAGGGATTCAAGGCGCTTTGCGGAGCCGATCCCCTGAAGGTGGCGGAGGGTCTTACAATTCGCGATGGACAGCCACCGTAGATGCGGTCCGCTCGTCACATTTAGTGTTGAAATCTGGAGCTGAACCTCGATTCGCAGCTTCTCGACACTCGGGAACAGTTCTAAATCGATTTCAGAGAGGCCGCGAACCCGTATAACTTCTAAGTACACGACTCCAGAGTGTGCAAGGTCTTTAAAATCCTGACGGCCCCCAAGCATCATCGTGAGCGAAACCAACCCCTTCATTGCCCGTACAAAGTGCAAGGGCTCCCGTTTGCCCATGCCGCTGAAGAACAATCTCTTCACCGTGTCAAGATGGGCGATGGATTCGATTCCATGCGCCTGAGCACGCAGGGAGAGATCGCCCAAGCATTTATAACCCGCAAGTGGCGAGAGGTCGATATTGCTCTTCCGCGAAGACCCAACAATCAACTTGCGCAAGTTCATCAAAGACGGAGTCCGCAGTAATTCGGGTAGGTCGGAGTCCTCCACACCAAATGCGAATTCTTCCAAGTGCTGAAGGTACGCCAATTCGTCAGTGTTTGAGATGGCGTCGAGGCAGTCGAGATTCAAAGAACGCACTTCAGGAAGATGTTGCAGATGCGCACAATCAAAACGGCTCCCGTAATGTGCATAAAAGCGGACATTGACCTTTCTTCCGAATGTTCTGCATGCCCCATTCACCTCCTCAAGGATCGAAGTGTTATATGCAGATTCTTGGGAGAATTGCAACACCACCAAGCTGGCACCGTCAGTAAGTGACTGGGCGAGCAAATATTCATCAATCGATTTCGGGTCCATGATGCGATGGAGTTTCATGGGGCTTCTCGGAACCTCGGATTACCTTCGGCTAGGAAACGCATCTTATATTAACTTCATCCAGAGAATACAAGATTGGCGGTTCAGGTCAGTTTGTCGTCAATTGTGAAGTTTCGGGCGAGGTTTCACATGCCGCCATCTTGCTAATTCTGTGCTGATTTGAGCAAACCGTATGGACTTGTTGGAGATTTTGGTGATTTAGGACAATGCGGAGACAGGAACGTAAATATTTTCAATGTTCGTCTGATCCGCGCCCTGATAAGACGCTAAACCGACTGTGTCCAACTTGGGCGTCCGTGTTTCCCACCCTAGCGACAAAAACAAAGACGTCGCGAGGATGGGGCACCCAAAGTTTCGTCCATCGAGGGTCGGAGACGACGGTGGCGGGACTGATACAAGACTTTCTTTGCTCGTGCCCGAACAAGTTTTTACGCAGCCCGTTTAGTCCCGTGAGGGATGTTTTTCAAATCGACGCGATGCCAATCACAACAACTACCTGTTCCCCGCTGTCTGTGTCGCGGGCGGCACTTGTTTCTGCAACGCCTCGCGCGCCAGCACCCGCCGATTGAACTCGTGAATCACTCGCGCCACATAAACCTTGGTCTGGCTGTACGGCGGAATGCCGTGGTACTTGTCGACCGCCGCCGGGCCGGCGTTATATGCCGCCAGCGCCAATGCAAGATTGTCGTGGTAGCGCGACAGCAGTTCGTCAAGGTAAGTCGACCCGCCGCGCACATTCTGCTCGGGCGCAAAGCTGTCATTTACGCCATGTTCGTTTGCCGTGCCCGGCATCAGTTGCATCAGCCCTTGCGCTCCAGCGCTCGACACCGCGCGGGGATTGCCGCCGCTCTCAGCTTTCACCACGCTGGCCAACAGGTCCACATCAATGTTGTGGGCTTTGCCCGCGCGAGCCAGCATCTCTCCAATGTCTGCCGGCGTAAGCTTTGCATTCGGTTGCGGCACAGTCGCAGCCACAATCGGCGCAGGTGGATCGGGCATCGCTTCCACGGCCACAATCTGCTCTGGCGCAAACTCAATGTAGTTGTCTTCGCCCCCGCTCAGGTAGAGCCGCACCCGGGTCTCAACCTGCGCATGATGATCGCAGCGCATCACAAACCCGTTGTTCAGCGTGATCCGTTCGGAGGCGCGCAGTTGAGGCGTCAGGGCCATGAGGCCAACTACTGCCGCCGCCAAAACCGTCAATCCACGCCTCTTCATCGATACAAATCCCGTCCTGATCGCCACCAAGCCAATCGTCAATCTATCGTAGCCGAAACCTCGCGCCGCGCGGCTGCCAGTTTTCTAAGCGCTGCCTCAATCGCCACCGCCGCGCCATCTTGATCGTTCGACGGAGCCTGTTTCCACCCGCGCGTCTTCGCCAGCGTGCGCAGTTCCAGGGCCGCATTTCCCATCATCACGCCTTGCCCGGCCCACTCCAGCATCTCAACGTCATTCCAATTGTCGCCAATTGCCATTGTCTCTTTGCGGTCTACGCCCAGCCGCTCAGCCAGCCGCGCCAGCGCCCATCCCTTGGTCACCCCCGGTGGAAGCAGGTCAAGAATCGATAAGTCGCGCGCCGGATACACCGTGCACGCCGATTCGCAGTCTCCGGCCCATTCGCTGGCCTTCAGTGCTGCCTCTGCGGCACGCATCTGAACCAGCGAGCCTGCCACCATCCCCTGGATCGGATTTTCTCCGTCAGGTATCGCATCTTCAAGCGGCTTTACCACTTCAATCGCATTCCGGTTCGCCTCGATCCAAAGCGAAATGCGCCCGTTGGCTTGTTCAAGATTCTCAAGCACCAGTTCGCCCCGGCCCGGCCGGTCAAAGGTGAACACCACGCTTCCAAACGGTCGCAACAACCCGCAAAGCCCACGCGCAACGCGAGCTTCCATGTGGCACCGGTCGATACTCTCGCCCTCCAACGTCTTTATCACTGCACCATTCGACGTAATGAGGGGCGTATCCGCTCGCAGTCCAAGGCCCTCAAACAGGGGAGTGGTGTAAGCAGACCGCCTGCCGGTGGCAATGGCTATTGTTATTCCGGCGTCCTGGGCAGCGCGTAGAGCGAGCGCACCACGGGGGCTAACCGATTGCGAAAGCGCGGGGAGTAAGGTTCCATCCATGTCAATGGCAATCAGGCGGACCGGGGGATGCATAGATTAAGTCTATCGGGTGACAGCCTCTGCACCCACTGTGCATCATTATTATCGAATGGATGGGTGAATTAAGGTAGGCGCGCCGTAGGCGCAACGTAAGTTAGCCCCGCGCTTCAGCGTGGGGTGGGCTGGCACCAAACATCCGCCAGTCCCGTAGGGACGGCGTAAGAACATTTCAATTGCAGGGACCATTAGCCGACTTATCATCCTCCCGTTTGTGACGGCTCTCACATCCGCCACCGGATGTGAGGTAGCACAATGCTCTTACATCGAATTTCGCCTCCCCCAAACCTGAGGTGAATCGCATGCCCGCACCTATCCTGGTGGCCTATTCCACGCGAACAGGTTCTACCGGCGACGTCGCCGAAGTCATCGCTGACGTACTACGCGAAGGACAACTTCCAGTGGAAGTGGCCAGAATGAAAGATGTAAAGACGCTCGGTCGCTATTCAGCGGTCGTGCTGGGCGCACCGCTTTATATCGGCCAAATGCCCGGCGAACTGCATCGTTTCCTGGGCCGATTCAAGTTTCAGCTCGGCTGCCTTCCTCAGTGGTTTTTCGTCCTCGGACCCATTGAAAACAAGCCCGATGAATTCAGCAAGTCGAGCGAGCAGGCCGAGATGCAACTGAAGAAACACGCCTGGTTGCAGCCGCTGGAAGTCAAAATCCTGGGCGGCCGCTTCGACGTCAACCACATGCCGTTCCCATTCAGCATCGCCACCCGTCTGCCCGCATTCCCTATGAAGGACATTCATGCAACCGATGTTCGGGACTGGAATGACATTCGCTCCTGGGCCTCGAACATCGCCCGCAAGTTCCAGCCTGCTGCGTGATGGCGAAGCGGTTCCGTTAATCTATTTGCATGGAACGCATCTGCACTCAATGCCACGCGGTACTGGCCGATCAGACCGAGGCCGACTGGTGCCCAGCCTGCGGCGGTGCACTCACCGTTCGCAAAAGCCTGACAGAGAAGTCAGACCGCGGAACTGCGGAAATCGATCATCGTGGGATTGTGTTGCCACGCCGCAATGCAGTCGGCGGCATTATCACGCCGCAATGAGTGAGACTGGCAATCAGCCCAAGTTTTCTGCCTTGCTTTCCAGTTCGGGAACGTTGTTCCGCTCGATGAACGATTTATGCGGCTCGATCCGGGCAATCACAGTTTTGCGTTCACATAAGAGAATCGTCTCTCCTGCTTTGAGCCATGGCAGCCACAACTTTGGAGTTCGGAGCTGACTGAGAGTAATTGAGCGCATAGATTGAAACCGTCATTGGCCCTATCGGCAAACAAGGTCTGTGCGAGAGTACAATTTTGAAGTGTCACCCACAACCATATCGTCATGGCTACAGATTTCTCAGGGACTTTTGACGCCCGTGATCGCTGGAATCACCGTCTACATCGCGTGGCAGCAGTGGCGGTTGAACAAGAAAAAATGGAGTCTCGACACATACGACCGTAAGCTTCGAATCTATCAGCGCGTCGTTGAGATGATTCGCCTTATCATGAGGGATCCTAGGCCGGAAATCCACGACATTCTGAATTTCGGTGCCGACACCGCCGAGGCGGACTTCCTATTTCCGAACGAGATTTCCAAGTACATCAACGAGATCTATACACACGCTGCTAAACTACACGCGGCCAGAGCCCAGATCCGGATTGACAGCCCGAATTTTCGGGATGAACTTTCGCAGGAAGAAGAGTGGTTTCATGGACAGTACGATATAGCCAAAGAGATATTCAAAAAGTATCTCGATATTAGCAAGTGATAGGTAGGATTGCGGCTGCCTACAAGAATCCGAGGAGATCCGAAATATGGGAGCTGAGAAGTGGGCGCTGTTCAAATTGAAACAGAGTTAAAGCTTTATTCATACCTCAGCGCCTCCGCCGGCAGCACGCTAGCCGCCGCCCAGGCCGGATAAAGTGTAGCTAGCACCGAGATCCCTATCGAAACCGCCGCAACAATCACGCCGTCAATCGGCCGCGGTGCAAAGGGCAGGGTATCGATCGAGTAGACGCCCGGCGACAACGGAATATGGTAGTAGCCGCCTGCCCACGATGCCGCGTAACCCACCACAAGGCCAATCGCCGTTCCAAGCACGCTGATCAGCAATCCTTGCAGCAGAAAGATCCGTCGTACCTGTCCGGGCGTTACGCCAAAGCTCATCATCACAGCAATGTCGCGCGTCTTCTCCATCACCATCATGGTCAGCGCAATCAGAATGTTCAGCGCCGCCACCATCACGATCAGCCCAATCACGATGAAGGTAACAATTTGCTCCAGCCTGAGCGCCTTGAACAACTCGCCGTTGTCCTCGGTCCAGTTTGTGGTCATGTAGCCCGGGCCGGCGGCCTGCTCAATGGTCTTCGCAATCTCTGGCGCATGGTTCGCGTCGTCAACCCTGAATCCTATTACCGACAGCAAGTCTGGCTCGTCGAAGAGGTGTTGCGCATCGGCCAGTCGCAAGAATCCCATCGATGAGTCGTATTGGTAAAAGCCGGTGTGATAAGTTCCCGCCAGCCTGAAGCGAACGTACTTTGGAATCTCACCCAGCGGTGTAAGGTCGCCCTGCGGGCTTATCAGCATCACCGAGTCGCCCGGCGCAGCTCCAATCGTATCGGCCAGATCGCTGCCCAGAACAATCGGCGGCAACCCCGGGGCAACCGGCGCACCCGGCGCAACCGGCTGAAGCGCGGCGATAGCGCCCGGAGTCGCATGATCGAGAATGTGGCTCACTCGCCGCTCATCGTCCGGCAGAATCCCCAGCACCAGCGCGCCGCCGTCGCGTGCACCGCGCGCCACCAGCACCTGTTCCCAAAGCCCCGGCGAATCCGCAACCACATGCGGCACTTTCTGGAGCCGTGCCATGAAAGGTCGCCAATCCTTGATGCCCATCTTGTCTGTCTGCATCAACTGGACATGCGCGCTCGAATCCACCAGCTTGTCTTGCAAGTCTCTGCGCATTCCGTTGGTGATCGCCAGCGCGATAATCAACGCCGCAACGCCCGCCGCCACTCCGGTAATGGAGATGATGGTGACAATGCCCACCACGGCCTGCCTGCGCTTGGCCTTCAGGTATCGCGCCGCAACTCCAAGTTCAAATCGCATGGTTTTACTTTGCGCCCGCCGGCACTACGCTCTTGGCCGCGCCTACGTTGTCATATCTGTCATAGACGCGAACTGTAATCAAGTGCTCATCCTGCGCCGCTGAAAGCGACGATGGGGGAATATGCAGTTCGTAATGCTCCCCCTTCGAGTCGGAGATGCCGCCCACCGGAGCCACAAATTGCCACGGCCCGGCATCAAGAGAGTACTCAGCATGCGCAATCGGTGAAACTGCATCATCCGCGTCGAACGAAACATGGACACCCCTCGGGCACGGAGCATGCTCGCAGGCGATCGCCTCGAGCTCAGCCTTCATCGTCACCAGGGGCGGTGTGGTGTCAACCGTAAAGCGGTCACTCACCTTCTCGCCGATCAGCGCATCCCCAGGCGTGTGCGACGGCGAGTCAGATGCAACCACCTTCACCTGGTAGCCTCCATCTGGAATCAGGCTCGCATCAAAGCTGTATGCCTTCTCGGTGATCTTGTCTTTCAGCAACCGCCAGACACTCTCACCATCGCCGCGCAGAAAAATCGAGTAGGTCAGGTCGTCGCCATTATCGTCATGCGCCGCCCATCTTACCGTTACTGCCGTCCTGTCCTTCACCGCCTGCAACGGCGTGCTTGAACTCGTGCTCGAGTCGTACGTCACTCCCGAGCCTGACGATGGCAGAGAAATGTTCACCGTCGGCTGGCCGGGTACCGGTGCCTGCGGAGTCCAGCGCGCTCCCGGCACAACCGCCAGCTCTTCAACTACCGGCGCCGCGTTTACGGGCAGATAATTCACCGCAACGCTGCCCACGCTTCCATTCGGCTCGAGGGCAACCTTCCATTGCAAAAACCGCCCCGGCGCAGACGCCACCACACCGTCCTTCAACGGCTCCCATTCGGTCCATCCACGAACCGGCTGTTCAATGTTCCCGGTGCGGGTAAAGATCCGGTATCCACTCGACCCAGGCTCAATCTCGATGTGTCCGAATCGCGCCATCGCGCCGGCGTCCAGCACGTCGCTCGCATATTCATGTTTCTCTGCTGTGCCCAATTCCACCAGCTTGCCCGTGTTGCCCGCGCCGATCAGCAACCCATCTCCGTGCACAGCCAGGCACAACCCCTGCTGCGCATCCAGGTGTCCCACATCGGAGTAGCTGCCATCGTTCTGAATCTTGTAAATGTGCCCACGATTGCCGCTCAACGCAATCAGCCCATCGGCGCGAGCCGCCAGCGCGTACACAACATCGTCTTTGCTTGCCCACAGCTTGCGCGGAGCCTGTCCCTCGGTTATCGCATAAATCTCGGTGCCTTCGGGGACCGTCGTACTCTCATTCGCCGCCTGCAGCGATTGCGGATTCACAATCGTGATGCTGATCGATCCCTGGCCCTGCACCGGCAATGGCGGCAGGGGATTGTGGCTCTTGTCGCCCACGCTAGCCGCATAAATTGTCCCGTTCGCTCCAACCGCGATTGCAGTAATCTCTCTGCGCGGCGCCTCGAAAAGTACGTACCCCTTACCCTGCTCATCGATCCGATACACCAGCCCCGATCCATCGGAACCGGCAATCAGATTTCCCTTCGCATCCCAAGCCAGGCAGCGAATGTGGGCTTCATCGCTCTTGAAAAACTCCTCCGCCCCCGCCCCGATCTTTGAAACATCCAAACGATAAACAGCAGCCGGGTTCCCAGTCGCAATATACATTCGTCCCGCCGGGTCGAATGTAAGGTCCCAGATGTATCGCGACTCGCGCCCTGGCTTATCCCCATCGCTTTTATCGCCATCAGCTTTTCCCGCTTCGCCGCTTTTCCCGTCAACAGCCTTGGCAAGATCGAACACCACTGTCGCATCTTCCCCATCCTGCGCCGCAGTAGACGCCGGATTCAACTTGTAAACCTTGCCGCTCGGCAACGTAGCCGCATAAAGCGCGCCGTCCGGACCAACCTTCAGCGCCTGCACGCTCACGTCTTTCGTCTCAAGCAGCGTGACCGTTTTGCCGTCGGACCCCATGCGCAACACCGTAGCCGGCGATCCCGTTCCCAGGTAGGCAACGCCGCTCTTATCCACCGCAATCGACCACACAAAGGTCGATGGAGTCGTCAGCAGGTTCTTCAGGCCCGGGCCCTGGCGCAGGTGTCCGTCGCTTTCAATTGCCACCCCCTGCGGCGTCCCCTTCTCGAACTCCTCAAACTGTGACTGGGTCCAGAGATGGGTATTTTGCGCCATGATAGGGCAGGGAAGAGAGGCGGCAGCGCTCGCCAACGCCAAAATCGCAAAGGAACGCCCGATGCGGTGATTCAAACGGCAGGAATCAAACATTCTGCCGTTCAGTCTACTAAATCCGGCTTACTCCAATCGATTGGCCATCGCAGCATTGTCCGGTTAGCGCTACCACATCCGTGTGTGCCCCATCCATTTCACAGCTTCATCGTGAAATGGGTGGGACTGGACAAACCTCCGCCAGCCTACCCCCGAACGTGCGACCCCACCGCTGCGTCCAGTCAATGCAACTGTTGCCAAATTCAACGCTGGGTAAAATGAACCATGTTTATCCGCACACCCATCGCCGTCGCCTTGCTCTGCGTTGCTCCCCTGTTTGCCCAAACCCACCCGCGCCACTCGCGCTACCCCAACACCGCCATCAACGATCCGCAACTCCAGATTCCAGCCGATCAAACCCAATCCTGCTTTGTTCCCGATACAAGATTCACAGGCTACGAGCAGTTTGAGCAGTTCGACGAGTATGCGCATCCCGCCAGTCGCGGATATCTTTGCATCGCCGTCCCGCCGGGCAAAACCTTCGTCATCGACCATCTGTTTGCCGAGGCCGACTACGACGCCGAGTTGCCCGCGCCCGCTGAATGGTACCTCGACACTTCAAACGGAGGCTATGAATCCATGATCGGCTTCGCCGCCACCCGTGTCGGAGCGCTCACCGCCAACCCGCATTACGTGCTATCGCAGCCGGTCCATCTTGCCGTCAACGGCGGGTCGCGCGTTACGCTCATCACGCACAGTTTCTACGTCAGCGGCAGCAACTCCATCGGCGAAACTCCCGGCACCGCCAGCCTGCTGATCTCCGGCCATTGGGAATAGACTCGCGACTTGCTCCTCGCCCCAGTGTTTATACCGGACAGTAAAAGCGGCCGGGCGCAATCTGGCCGCTCGAGGAGAATTCAATGCAAATCAGGACACTTTCGATTTTTGGCGGACTCGCGCTCGCATCAGCAATGGCATTCGCGCAATCGTCCACCGCGGCCCAATCCACTTCAGCCGATCAGCAGGTTGGCATCGCCGGCCAGCCCGCGCCAGGCAACTCAGCCCAGCCGCAATCACAGCGCCGTCACGCAAATCCCGAGCGCCAGACCAAGGCTCTCGCCCGGAAGCTGAATCTGAACCGCACGCAGCAGTCACAGATCAAGCCCATCATCGCCGATCGCCAGCAGCAGATCGAGACGCTTCGCGCCGACCAAAGCCTCACTCCTCGCGATCGTCACGCTCGCATGCAGGGTGTAATGCAGGACAGCCGCACCCGCATCGAAGCCCTGCTGACCGACTCGCAGAAACAGCAATTCGAGCAGTTGCAAGCCGACCGCCGTGCCCGCCGCCAACAACCAGGGCCGCCGCAGGCACAGTAACGTAAACGCCCAGGCGCAGGTTGCAAATTAGATTCAGAAGGGAATTGAATGGCCGGCAGAACGCCGGCCTTTTCCTTTTACAGCTCCAGCACGTTATCTTCGATCGCCAGTCTAACGTTGCCGTCTGACTTCGCCAGCCGCCGCACTGCTTCCGGCTTGTCCACCCCGGCCTTCAACATCACCAGCGCTACCGGCACGCTGCGCCCGGCGCTCTTGATGGTGTCAACCGCCTTGGGCCGGTCAATACGGCAGGCCGCCATCAGAACCCTGATCCCGCGCTCAACCAGCTTTGAGTTCTGCATGTGCACGTTCACCATCAGGTTCTCGTATACATACCCCAGCCTGGTCATAGCGCCCGTGGTAATCATGTTCATAATCATCTTCTGCGCTGTGCCCGCCTTCATGCGGGTTGAGCCCGAAATCACTTCAGCGCCTACATCGCCAACAATCGTAATCTCGGCAGCGGTCTCAAGCGGAGTGCCGTGATTGCACGTCACGGCCGCGGTATGAGCACCGCGCGCCCGTGCGTAAGCAGTGGCGGCAACCACATACGGTGTCCGGCCTGAAGCCGATACGCCAATCACAATGTCTTTGCGGGTGGGCCTGCGGCGGGCGATGTCCCGCTGCCCTAGTTCCTCTGAGTCTTCGTTCACTTCAACAGCCGAGGCCAGCGCCTTCGGGCCTCCAGCCATGATGTACTGCACCTGTCCGGGAGCGGTGGAGTAAGTCGGCGGACACTCTGAAGCGTCGAGAGCGGCAATCCGGCCGCTTGACCCTGCGCCGATATAGATAAGCCGGCCGCCATCGCGCAAACATCTGGCCACCTGGTCGATCACCTGGGCTATCTCTGGAAGTGCCTTCTTGACTGCGCCCGCTATCTTCGAATCTTCGTGATTGATGATGCGGGCAATTTCAAGTGCTGACTTGGTATCGAACCCCTGTGAGGCTTCATTTTGGCCTTCTGTGCTCAGGTGTTCCAGCAGAGAGGCTTCCGAATTTCCGGTGCCGTTTCTATGGCTTCCGGGCGCCTCTTGCATCGTTATGCTTGGTAGCATCGCATTGGTCCCCAATTTTTTATTCTATCTTGGAATACATGCAATAAGACAGAATTTTCGGTAGTGTCCTAATTTAGAATCCACAGGGTTAATCCCCAATTCCTGCAATCAAAGTGCTACGGACCCACTGCGAGACTGACTGATTCGATTTAGCTGCTGCCCGGTACACTTTCTCCAGTTCCTCAGCAGCAAACCTAACCGGCACGATCTTTCCTTTGGCTTGCCCTTTGGGTAGCTTCGGACGCCCAGGTTTCCGCTTCTCAGGCTGTTTCGACATTGTTTAGCTCCTGCATGATGGCGATTTGCTTATCAGTGTTTAGAATGTTTGCCATAGAGCCTCACTTGAATAAATGCATTACATAAATTAAAGCGTGTCAAGTGTTTTGCATTACACCAAACCAACGTCAAGATGCTCGGCGACCTCTAACAATAGGTGGCCGATTAGTTCTATGGTTCCTGCGGAAGTTGGGCTGGCCGCGTGTTGATTAAGAAAGTCATTTGAAACACCTCTATCGCTAAGCTGTTTGAGGGAGTGAAGAATCCTTCTGGCGTATTTATACCTGTATATTCCCAATGTTTGGGATTCGTACTTGTTGTAGGCCTGCTGCAACCCAACGGTTTTTTGCCCTTCTCGCATTGTCAGTCTCGGATCTGTGCCAAGGAATATAGGCGTGTATTGAGGTTGCGCTGGGGCATCTTTGTTCCTCGCATATATAAAATCAAGAACTTCTACGGACAGGATGTGAGTTGTCTCCTTTAGACTGAGTGCGGGAGCAGGTTCCTGACTGAGTTTCCACGGGGCGCGTATTGCGTGATAGCCGACATAAAGAAAAAGAACTCCCCCATAGAGCCACAAGGTAGTTCGCAGCACCGGCCAGTCTAGACCATGCGACCTGTCTTGGAGATATGCAGCGATTGGTGGAATTACAGCTATACAGCCTGCAACAAGAACATTATCCCTTGCCCACTCATACGCATCTTTGCCTACTCGCGTTAGAACGCGGCGATAATAGTCTCGAAATGTTTCCATAGACTCGGATGTTCCCACCGAAACCCACGTCACGTCCATATATTTTTGTGATACATTTTCGCCA
>Ga0206798_1179_pt1 | contig 12342 bp, 10 predicted proteins | sample Alteio_BWOrgCont_66_FD_152893 | JGI IMG/M metagenome (GOLD analysis project Ga0206798, IMG submission 152893) | Enriched cells from forest soil in Barre Woods Harvard Forest LTER site, Petersham, Massachusetts, United States -... | ecosystem: Environmental > Terrestrial > Soil > Temperate forest >...
TCGGCTTTATCAACGTAACCGCTTTTCCCGGCCGCATTAATAAAACTATTGTAGGTAACAGTATTCGCTAAGCGAGCTGTTTTTGCTTGCTCAAAAACAGTCTCAGCTGCGGTAAATTTATTAAGTTTCCCTGACGAAACAATAAATGTATTAATGATGTAACTATTTTCTGGAAATTTTTTACTACCATCTTCATATATTTTCTCTATTGCATTGAAACCTTGCTTGATATTTTGTATTTGCTGAACAATCTTTTTTGCCTCAGAAAAAGATGAGGGCGAAAGATACTTCTTCTTACATTGAGGTTTTGAAATAACTACTCTTTTTTTATTTTCATGCAGTTGCTTTGCTTGTGGTTGAGATGACGATGTTTTTGATTGTCTATGTCTCTGGGGGGAGTAGGAAAAACGAGAGCGTTTTGACCTTTGTGTATTGTGATTTTCTGGGTCACCAAGAGAGGGAGAATAGACACTTCTATTTTGATGAAAAAGTTTCTCGTATGAGAAAATTCCTGAGAAGCCTGATGCTCTTTCTTTCCTTCTTTCTCTTCCAACAGGCAAAGATGAGTAAGTTGGTGCAGTTATTCCCGCTTGTGGCTGTCTCGTAGATGAATATGAACGAGAGCGTCTTGATCTCTCTATGCATTGATTTTCTTGATGGCGGGAAGAGGGGGGATAAGCACCTTTATTTTCATTAAATAACTTCTCTCGCCTGTATTGTGTTGTGGGATATGCTGGTCTTTCTCTTTCCCTTCCTCTGTGGGACGAATCTGAAGGGGGGCGAGAAGAGTTAGATGATCTTATTAATGTTTGCTTTTCTGAGGCATTACGAGAATACTTTTTCTTTTTTTTAGAAGAAGGCGAACGTGAGTAATGGCGCTTTGTTAAAGTTTTGTTCTTCTCTATTTCATACTCCTGCCGAAGGGGTGAATCTAGGGGGGGGGCACTAAATTTAGGCATATATAAATCCTTCTCAAAAATATTTTTAACAAGTTTCAATAATAGTTCTGGTGAAACTATAATTACTAGAAAATTTTCAGCTTAATTCAATCTCATTTAAGCAACGACTCCAAATAAGTGGTAAACAAATTTCACCTGTGTAGTGATATCATTAGCTGCAATATATTTGACTTGAGCTTTGCGAGTTCTATACATCGTTTCATAATCGACTATCGTATATTTTGCTGTTGCAAATGATTGAAACTATTGACTGATAAACACATGGTCAATCTATTATTTTATTGTTTATCGGCTGATGCCACAGCTAAATCCAAGGCTCCTCTCATGCACTTTTGCTAATTCCTGCACCTTATCTAGCAACGTTGTATTGTGCTGTTTAAAATAAGCCATCACCTCAGACTGCTTTGCTACCGTCGCTGCGTATTTTTCTAGTTGCTCACCTGGATTCCGCGAATAAATGCATATAATATGCTATACTAATTGACTGATAAATTATATACCTATCTGAGTTGATAAACCAAAATTTGAGTTAAATATTTCGTTTGATGTTGCATAGCCTAAACTCTTTCTAGGTCTGCCGTTAAGTTGGTCTGCAATAATTTCTAAATCCGTATCATTGACATGCATGAAACAGGATCCTTTTTCAGATATTGGCGAACTAGACCATTGGTATTCTCATTTAAACCACGCTCCCACGAAGAATAAGGATGGGCAAAATAAAAATCGGTGTTTAGCTCTTTACTTATCCTTTCATGATGCGCAAATTCTGAACCATAGTACTCTTGGAAAGAGTCACAGTTAGGAAATAATCCCGTAGAATCTATTAGAGCTAATTTCATCTAATGGGAGGATTCTAATCATGAAAAAAATTAATTTTAACAGCAATACCACTATTTTAGTAGCTATTGATGTGGCTAAAGCACGTAATGATGTCCTAATCCACTGGCCTACGGGTGATAGAAAAAAGTTAAAACTAGACAATACAGCTAAAGCCTATCAAGATTTTATACACTATCTTAAATCCTTTAAGATGCCCTGTATTGTCGGCTTTGAAGCTACGGCTAATTATCATAGAACGATTGCCTATTACTTGAAGGCAGCTGGTTTTGAAGTCTATCTTATTTCAGCATTAGCCGCAGCCAGAACTCGTGAAGCTTTACATAACTCGTGGGATAAAAACGACCCTAAGGATGCACAAGTAATCTTACATTTATTAAAAACAGGTGTGGTTCAAATATACTATGATCCGTTAATTCACCAATTTAATGATATTCAAGAGATTTCAAAAACCTATCGACAAATTTCATCCAGAAAAGTCAAAGTTCAACATAGCATCATGAATCATTATTTAACGTTATATTTTCCTGAAGTAGAAAAATATTTTCATAGCTCACGAGCGCAATGGTTTAGCAGTCTACTGCTATGCTTCCCAATTCCCGCATCAATCACCCAGTATAACTGTGAGGACTTCATAAAAGCAGCATGGGATGTATCAGGACGAAAAGTGAATAAAAGAAACTGGTTAATTGATTTTTATCAAACAGCTCAAGAAAGCATGGGGTTACCTGTTTCTGAAGATTCACAAGCCATTTCTATGTTTCGTATTATTTTACAGGAGCATCAAGATTTATGCAAAATAATGCGAGAAATAGAAGGTATTTCAGAGAGTATGCTCAAAGAAAATTTGGATTACCTTTACTTAAGGAGCATTCCTGGGATTGGCCCTATCATTGCCTTGCTGATTTTATCAGAAGCAGGAGATTTAAAGCATTTTAATCACTACCGGCAATTTTTGAAGTTCTGCGGTTTTGATTTATGTACTCATCAGTCTGGCTATTTTAGAGGAAAAAGTAAGTTATCAAAGTATGGCAATGCAACACTTCGCTATGCTTTCTGGATTGCAGCAACGATTGCTATCCGCTTGCGTGAAAATACTTTTAGGAGAAAATATGAAAACTATATAAAACAGGATCCAACCGATGCAGACTTAAAACGTAAAGCCTATACAGCCGTTGCCGCTAAAATGGCACGGGTTGCCTATGGTGTCGTTAAAAATCAAACAAATTATCGATGTTACTTTGAGTTGGTAATGCCTAGTGGAAAAATCGCTTCTGTAGAGCCGTAGAGGGAAAACCTCGTAGATAATGTTTTGATTTTCCACTGGGATTTTATTTTGTTTTAAGTACAGTAAAGGCTTTAGCTTTTAGAAGCTTCGGACCTTGTGTTACTATGGTAAAAAAATATCTCAATTTTAACAGTGGAAAGCCATCTGGGTAGATTTGAAAAGATAATCTTTTTTAAACTAGTTTTTTAAGCTAGTGGGAGAATTTTTCCTTAAAATTTTATTGACTCCAGAGTTAGTACGTAGTCGCCGGTAATACTCAATACTCGATTCGGGTACATTTTAAGCTCATCAATGATAGCACTTGTAACGGCACGAGCCGATTTTTGAGAAACTTTTTTTAGGGCAGTTTTCTTTGAAAAGCGCTCGACAATGCTTATAATGGCTTGTTTTCTCTGCTTGCCTAGGTAAGCATCCCTTAAAATAGTACAGTCCCTTAATAGAGTTTTAGGTAAAATTGACCTTAAAAGAGCACTCTATGAAGAAGACAAGATTTACAGAAACACAAATCATATCGGTTTTAAAGCAACTTGAAGCTGGGTTATCTGTAGGTGAGCTCAGTCGCAAACATGGTGTTAGTGAGGCCACTATTTATACCTCGCGAACAAAATTTGGTGGTATGAATGAATCTGAGCTAAGACGCTTAAAGCAATTGGAGGAAGGAAACCAACGTTTAAAACATATGTATGCAGAACTGAGTATTGACCATCACATTCTAAAAGATATTGTCGAAAAAAAATTGTAACGCCAGCAGAACGTAAGTCATGGGTTGAATATGCTATTGGCGCACATTCAACGAGTGTTAACAAGGCTTGTCGGCTATTAAAGTTAAGTCGTTCTGTCTATCACTATGAAGCAAAGCTAGGAGATGATGAAAAAATTAAAGCAGTCTTAAAAAGGTTGGCAGATAAGCATTGCCGGTACGGCTTTAAAAAGATGTTTCACAAAATCTGACAAGAAGGCTATGAGTGGAATCATAAGCGTATTTATCGTGTTTATTGTGATTTAGGGCTTAATTTACGCTGAAAACCAAAGAAACGTCTTCCAGCCAGAGAAAGGGTTGTATTATCTCAACCTAACCAACTTACATTAAGTTGGTCACTGGACTTTATGAGCGATGCGTTTAGCACGGGTAAGCGATCTCGCACAGTGAATGTGATTGATGATTGCAATCGTGAGGTGTTGGGTATCAGGATCAGCGTTTCGTTACCTGCAAAACGTATAACAGAGTTTTTAGACAAGATTGCATTTAAGTGAGGTTATCCCAAACAACTGCGCCTGGGTACTATGGCCCTGAAAATATCTCAAAGGAAATGGTGGAATGGGCAAAAAAGCATGATGTGCATATTCACTTATATCCAACCTGGGAAACCCGCACAGAACACTTATATTGAACGCTTTAATCGGACTTATCGAGAAGAAGTCTTAAACATGTATTTATTTAAAACGATTACTGAGGTCCAAAGTATAACGGACAAATGGATGCATGAATATAATCATGAAAGGGTTTAAAAACATCTTTAATGGATTAATATTCTGCACAGCCTATGAGGAAATACGCCAATTTTTCCGAATGAAAAACAAAACGCGTACTGAACGCCGTAGACTTATTGTGCCTAAATTTTCAGCATTCAATAATTTGTTAAATTGCAACATTTAAAAAAATTAAATCATGCTTGAAAATATTGATAAAGGTACCCATTTTTGACAGATCTCTTTATCTTAATAAGGGTACCAGGAAGATTTGGCCGTAAATGTCCGCTAAGAGGCCTTATAGTATCTAGATAATATATTAATCCTCTGAAATTTCCTTTGTAAAAACTCACTTAAAACCCGGAGTGTAAGCTCAAGGTTGAATTTCCTCAACAGCTGCTTTTGCTATTTATTAGGCAAAACACGAAACAGAAGATACCGCGGACATAACGCTGTGGAGTTTCACAAGAAACTCTTGAAAACAGCCATTTTAAGCAATTCCTAACACTTGTAAATGTAGACAGTTTATCAAAATCGGTAGAAAAATAATTGTATTATCTGTGAAAAAATGAATCTAGCCCCTTTAGCGGACATTTACGGCCAAATCTTCCTGATACCCTAAATAGTTAAATAAAATCTACAAAAATCCTTATTATTAAATTCTTTAAAAAAGCCCCTGTTTTATAAAAATTATCGGCCATATTCGAGTCAGCACAGACCAACAAGATCTAGAGAAGCAAAAACACCTCCTTTTAGGAGACTATCCAAAACCTCTATAAGTATTTCGTTGGTCTATAGACTATCAAGATTCAAATCAGAAAATACCAACCTCACATTAGGTTTTTGCTCAGGTTTAGGTGTACCAAAACGCGTATACAATGCCTCTAAATTCCCTTTGATTAATTCTCTTTTTAGTACATTAGCAAAATCGGGATAAGTGCTAAGTGTAAGTAGCTTAGGATGTTGTTTCACATAAGCTTAAATAAACTGGCCCAATGCAGCCGGAATAGAGTTTAGCTCTGGATTTGCGCATAAATATTGGAATACCACGCCACCTTTAGCAAAAGCACTCACAACTGTGGCTGTAAAATTAGCATGTGCTTGAATATTCCAATCAGGTTGGCGTTGAGTATCAATCGCGGCTAGCAATGCTAATACTGCTTGACCTAAACTCTGTTGAACTTGTTGAACACCCTGGTTGGCAAAGCCTTGTTGGGTCGATAATTGAGCGAGGGAAGTGCTGTGAGTAGAGGATTGGGATTGAGAAGAGGATTTCTCATCGACTAAAGCAGAACCACTTTTTAAATCTGCTAAACTAAAACCACATTGGGATTCTAAAATACTCAAGTACTCTTTTGTTTGGGGGTGCTCAACTCCGTAATCAGGATGAGCCATTAAAATACGATAGAGGCGTTGACTGGCTTGTAAAGCAGCTTCCGGTTGCTGTAATGCGTAATAAGCAGCAGCTAAATTCGTAAGTGCAGTAGTTATTTGAGGGTTAATAGGGCCATAATGCGCTTCTTCAATTTTTAACGCCCGTTCCAATAGATCTCGTTTTTTTACCATATCTCCTAAGTGGCCATAAGCAACACCTAGCCTGTTTAAGGTAGTTGCTACTTGATAATGCTCTAGACCATAGTGCGCCTCTTGTATCTTCAACGCCCGTTCCAATAAATCCTGCCCTTTTGTTACCTCATTTAAATTACCATGAAAAACATAACTAGAACCTAGAATACTCAAAATGTTTGCTACTTTGTAGTTGTCTGCACCATAGTGTGCCTCTTGTATCTTCAGTGCACGTTCCAATAAATCGCGTTCTTTGCTCACATTTCCTAACTTACTATAAGCAGCACCTAGATATATCAAAATGGCTGCTATTTCATAGTGATCCAAACCATAGTGTGTTTCTCTAATCTTCAACGCACGCTCTAATAAATCGCGTGTCCTAGCCACATCCCCTAAGTTACCATAAACTATAGCGAGATTTTGTAATGTTACGCTTATCCTCCAATGAGAAGGTCCATCTTGCCTCTCTTGTATACTAAGAGCCCTTTCTAACACCTCACGAGCTGTGGAAAATTCACAAAACCTACAATAAGCAGTCCCCAACCCTATAAGCGCAATAGCTACTTTGGAATGATTACCACCATAGTGCGATTCATAAATTGCCAATGCCTGTGCAAAAAAATGTTTCTTGTTCGTGAGGTTGTCATCAGTAGCATTCCCAAGACTAATCAGTATATCAGCTACTTCTGGATGGTTGTCACCCAAATGCTTTTTCCTAATAGTGAGAGCACGTTCTAATACGTTTCTTCCTTCTTCTCTCTGTTCCAACATGTACACGCAAGCATTACCAAGATTCTCTAGAAATGTAGCTAGTATAGGAGCTTCGATTAAAGCAGGGCTTTTATCGTAATGGTATAAGAATATCTTCAAGTGCGGAGCAAGCGCTATACGCGTTTTATCATGCGTCGTGCCCTGCAGCTCTCGCTCTTTAGGGTAAATTTTTATCAATACTGTCATAAGTTTTTCTTTATCAGGAACCAGGGTCTGCTGGATGCTTTCTTGAATAAGACGATGAATGCTAAAGTTAGATTCATTCCCTGGTGTAATCAATGCATTTTTTATCAGACTATCCAATGTACTTTGTAATCTTTGTTGTGGTAATCCCGCTTCTTCCCAGGCAGCAGTAATCAATAACAGGGGGATATTATCTGCTGCTAAAAAAGCGAATGTTTGCAGAATCTCTAAAGTACCTGGATGAGTTTTTTCTAATTTGCCTGCCGAGAGTAGAAAAGTAGTTAAGATTGTTTCTACAGCCGCGTTCGCCGTAGTAAGGTGCCTGCCAAGACTCAATTGATGTAGAAAAAATTGCTGAGGGTATTCTGCTAAACCACAATGGCCTGCTTTGATATAGGCCATAGCATGCGTTAATGCCAAAGGTAAAGCGCTAACAGTGGCAATCAATGAATTAATGTCTGCTATAGCAGCCTGCGGATAATATTGCTGAATAAATTGCGTGGCTTCTGTTTGATTAAACTCTCCTAATAGCAGTGTGGGCACTTTTTCCCACGTAGGATTGCGACTGGTAATCAATAAATGCAGACAGTTGGGTCTATTGAGTAGATTCCTTAAAACACCCCTGAAATTCCTTTCAGGAGTAGGAGGTAGATAAGGGATTAATTTTTCCTTGTTTTCTGCATTATCAAAAATGATTAAGGCACGCTTATTTTCGAGATAACGATACACTGCATAAATAGCCTCTTTTCCTGGTAAGTCGCGCATACCGCACCAGAGTTCTGCGAGCGTTTGAAACTGTAACCCGAGGTGAGTGGGATTCTCAGCGTATAACCAGAGGATGGCGTCATATTGTAGTTGCTGCCCTGCAATAGTTCTGTCGTGCAGCGCCTGTTGCACAAAATGGGCAGCAAGCTGAGTCTTACCTACTCCACCCATGCCACTGATACCTTGGCTAACGACACTGCTTTGAGCTTGGTACAAATTTCCGATTAAGCGTGCTAAAGCCTCTTCTCGGCCGGTAAAATGTGGGGCAACCGTTGGAATTTGGAAAGTGTCTTTTTCTCCTGATTTTTTTCCTACTTTTTTAATATCGCTCTGCTTTGCTTCTTCTTGATGCCTAAGCAAGACTAAATGCTCTTGCTGCCTCGTTTCTAATGCCTGATTAAATGAGTGATGAGAAGAGTGCTTCTCTTTATTTTCTCCAACAGCTACTTTCTCCTCACACTCCGCTTCTACTACAGATAGTGAAGTTGAGAAACTTATTTCCTGTGACGATGTTTTTGTTGGAGACCTTGTCAATAGCTGTGCCAAAAATATTTCTTTAGCTGTGAAAGCTTCTTGGCGAATTTGATCACTTACTTCAGGCAAAAAACCGGTTAAAAAAATCGCTTTTCTTGCTAATAATCGGGTAATCAATTCATTAGCTTGCTGTTGACTAAAACCATCTTTAACTAGAACTTGGTTAAGCACTTGTTCAAATTGCACTTTGGGAATTTGCAGAATACGGCGTGCTGCTGTGCTAAATTCGAGTTGATCTTGCGGGCTGAGTTGATCATAGCGAAGTAGATTAGAACGCGATTGCGGTGCAGTTGCAGTGGGAGGGTTTTTGCCACCTGCTTCTGTGGCAAATTCAAAGGCTATTTGAATGTTCGCTGACTGTCGAATACGAGTTAGCGTGCCTTGAGTATTAAAATGGCGGTTATTTTCGGTTGTTAATGCTACTAAAAAATCCGCTTTTTTTGTCGAAGTCACTGCTTTTTTCTGAAATTGATCGTGTTGATCGAAAAAACCAATCGTCAGTGTTTCATCAGCTGTAATAAAATAAATATAATTATAATGATGTGCTTCTGTGATTTCTTTCTGACTGGGATCTCGCTGCAACGTATAGTAGGCATTGATATCTGTTTTCCCGGGTGCATAAAACATGTCACGCTGACGAGGGTCATGATCAAAGGTACTATCGGCAAAATCTTTTAAAAAATTAAACGCATCTCCCGAATCAATCTTGATAGTTTTAGCATAGTGCTGGCCAGTAGATTCGTTGGCTATGACAAATCCCATGTTTCCGCCACCACCGCCCAGGCAATCCATATCATAGATAAAACAACCTGCTGCAATCGCTTCGCCAAATCCTTTGATTGGCAGTATTTCACCATTATTCAATGTGACGGTAGGCCGCTGGTTTTTTTGTGTAGTCTCTTGGTAGTTAGCCAAAAACTCGGTGCCAAACGGTTGAAACCCCTCTACTAAACGAGACATCACGTGCAGACAAGGGCGTGAATAATCAAACAAGTCAGGAACACTGTCTTGGGGCCTCACCGGATACTGCAAACTCAATGCAATTTGGGGTGTGGGGATACCCAGTAATTGATAGATGGCCAATCCAACCCATTCTTTATATTCATTAAAATAACGCTGTGGTGGATAAGGTGGTGCATACAACGCTTCATTACTGCTTTTGCCAATCCAAACCGTTTTATTATCCAACTTATCTAAAAAATACTGAAAATCCGCGGAGGTAGAATTAGGGCGTTGGCGGCCTTTTAAGACCGTGAAATCTGCTTGCAAGCGTTCTTGAAGTTTAGGTGGAGAGAACTGTGCTGATGCAGAGGATGTTCCTTCCTTGGCTTCGCGTTGCCGAATGCTTTGTGCCATAGCTTTCTCCTGAATAACAAATTTTTTACATAAGTGAGTCTATAATTCACTTCGCTCTAAATTGGGTGTATTGCCTCATAAAAAATAACACTAACCAGTTCTGACGAACAATAATTTAATTCGTCGCAAAACAGGTGTTTTATGGTACCTCCGCCCCGATAGATCAAAAGCATTCATTTTACAGGTAAATAATAGGCGAAAAACGCTGTCGGTTTCGTGTATCATACGGAAACACCCAAACAGAAGTTTTTCGTCTATGTTAGTCGGCTATATGCGTGTTTCCTCAGAGTCAGACCGTCAAACAGCCGATTTGCAGCGCGATGCATTGCTTGCCGCAGGGGTTGACACTCGCCATTTATTTGAGGATCATGCCTCGGGCGCCAAAGATGATCGACCTGGCTTAACACAAGCGTTGAAATTCGTTTGTGCCGGTGACGTATTAATTGTCTGGAACTTCTACTTTTAATGTGCATCTTTAAGCACCGCATGTATACTGTCTAACATTCAGCAAATAACAAGGATAACTTACGCTGCGAGCCAAGGAGAGCTGAAAGCGAAGGCGAGTAGTCCCCGGCAGGTGCTGATTTTTTGCAAAGTGCAGTGGCACAAGACCGCGAGGTCTGTAGCCAGCGAAACGCGTGTAAAAAATCTATCAGCACCGTCGAGCCATCCAAAGCCAGGGGAGTCATGCCGGGATACCTGCAAATTTGCAACACAAGCACTTTAGAACCTTTTTTATACCGGCAGTTTCATCACACGCTGACTATCTATTAGCTCAACATTCATATTTAACCAGGCCCAAATGGCGGAAGGGGAGGCTACTTATCTCCCATTTGAAACAGGTGGTGGAACAGAAGTGCTGCTAGAAGAACTGCCTGACTGACGTGAAGCAGAACGTCGCTGAGCAAGCGATCCATTACTAGCTGAATACATTGCCGAGCTACCAGTAGCATAAACAGAGCTCCTACTACTAGTCGAAGAACTCACTGGGGAAGTAGCAGACTGAACAACGCTCCTGCCACTAATGGTTGAAGAGCTCATTGAAGGAGCAGCTGGTTGAACAGCACCTCTGCCACTAACGGTAGCAGCTGATAATGAGGCAGGAGGCAGCTGAATAGAACTCCTGCTGCTACCAGTAGAGGAAGCAGATGAATATATTGCCGAGCTACCAGTAGCATAAACAGAGCTCATGCTACTGGTAGAAGAAACCACTGGAGAAATAGCAATCGGATACATCTTCTCTTGGATAAACTTCATTCTAGCTTCAACTACCCATCCATAAAGATCTTCACGTTTTTGAGTAATTAAACCTTGTAAAGCTTCACGCAACACTGTTAATGCTTCTTCATGGCGACCTAAGTTTGTCAAAGGCACTGACAGATTAACTAATGAATTCCATCTATCATAATCAGTTATCGGTCTTTTAGCTAAAGCATTAACGTAGCATTCTATGGCTTCTTCATAACGACTTGCCTGACATAAATCGTCACCATTATATTCTAAATCTTCGATAGGCATTGAGGAGTCAGTACCTACATAACATACATAATTCCCCCTCTCATCTTTTATTTCTAAAAGAGATTGTGGTTTATTGGATGATGAGCTTGTTTGATTTAAGTCATGCTTCTTCATTTTATTAATCCTCCTTTACTTCTAAATATTTACGCTAACTGTTCGTTTTGAGATCACTGCATATTGCCAAAAACTAGACTTGGCTTAGAATCTTAAGTTGTTTCAGCGCTGCTGTTAATTTTCCTTTTCCCTGTACCCAAAGCATTTTTTCGTGTCGTAAGGCACTGATTTTATCTTCGACTTTTTTCAGTGCTTTTTCTAATTGTTGCCGTTGCTCTTGTAAAACAGCAATTTACTTATCTAATTGTTGAACTTGGTGATAGGTGCCTGGGATTCTTTTTGTTGATGATGCAGTAACTCCTCTGTGTGTTTCTATCGTTCTGTCAGTTGGATTAGCTGTTGCGTAGCAGTTTGGTGTTACTGAGTTAATGCTTGATGCTGCGCTTGTAATGTGGCTGAGGTGTGCTGGACTTGTGCTAATTCCTGTATTTTTTGTTGGGCCTCCTGTTGCCAGGATGTGGTCTGTTGTTGCGTGATTTGTAGGACTTTTTTTTCTGCTGGATTTCTTGTTGCAGTACAGCTTCTAGTTTTTCTGCTTCCAGCGATTGCTCTGTCCGTAATTGTTGCATGGCTTGCTGGTAATGTTCAAGGTTATTTTGAATTTGTAAAGATAACTGATGCAGCTGATGATTATCTGTCTTGAGATTGACCTCTCCCCTATAAAATGATCTGCCAGTGGTCTACTCGCTGGTCGTCTATACGGGAGTATAGTGGGCCAACAAATTTAGACCAGTAAATCGATTAGCTAAGAAATGACGGCGAAGTATGGCGTTCACTCGACGCAAATAACGACTTGGAAAAAGTAGGCGTTAGCCTATTTGCCAGACGTGTTTAGCGATAAAAAGAAACAACAGAACACGAGTTATGAGGCCCAGCTGGCCGAGTTGTATGAACAGATTGGCCGACTAAAAGTAGAAAATGATTTTCTAAAAAAAAGAGTGATGTGTTCCATGGCTGATCGGCTAGACTGGGTTGAGCCAC
>Ga0206798_1181_pt1 | contig 12252 bp, 4 predicted proteins | sample Alteio_BWOrgCont_66_FD_152893 | JGI IMG/M metagenome (GOLD analysis project Ga0206798, IMG submission 152893) | Enriched cells from forest soil in Barre Woods Harvard Forest LTER site, Petersham, Massachusetts, United States -... | ecosystem: Environmental > Terrestrial > Soil > Temperate forest > O...
CGTCATTATTACAGCAGATTGGGAACACGTGGCAAGCGTCAATGTGAAGCAGTTATTATTGATGAGGTTGACAATCTATTAATTGACGAAATAAAAAATTGCTATGTTAGCAGATATTATACCTGGCATGGATGCATTAATATCTATTATGCTAGTTTTGTGGCAAGAATTGCATAAAATTGCTTTTTGTTTAAAAAAAGATGGGCTAGATAGTCTTTCTATGAGAGTAGAAATTAAGATTAAATTAAGCGAATATTTGAAAGCTATCATTGAAAATAGTGCCGCCGCTACTACTAATGAAGGTAAGCAAGAAAAAAATCAACAAGAGAAAGTTCAACTTATTATTCCTCCTCATCTGGTAAGATTTGTTAATCAACAAAAAGAAAAATGGATTGATTCAGCAATTACTGCTTATTTTGATTACAAACCTAAGCATCATTATCAGTTGGGGCAAAAAAATGGCAAACATTTAATAGTTCCTGTCGATTTCTCTAATACGGGTGTTTTGCAAGAAGGTACAACATGGGGGGATGGTCTGCACCAGTTTTTACAGATGGTTCATGGCTTAGAGGTGACCACAGAAAACATTACTACCAACTACATATCCAATATCCAGTTTATTTCTCAATATGGACACAATATTTCTGGTATTACAGGGACCATAGGTTCAGAAGACGCACAACAATTGTTGGAGAAAATATATCATATTGATTTTGTTAAAATTCCAACCTATCGCAATAAAACACAATATTTGATGCCAGTCCGCTTGGCAGATAATGAAGAAGAGTGGGTGCAAGCCATAATAGGAAGTTGTGTAAATGAAATTCAACATGGGCGTGCTGTACTAGTAGTTTGTGAAACTATTAAAGAAGCAGAAGATTTATATCAGCGGATACGAGTTATTTGTAAGGAAAATATTCATAAGTATACTGAAAACTCTGCAGGTCAGGCTCGTTTTCTTGAAGATACATTAAAGGCAGGTCATATCGTTGTAGCTACCAATCTAGCAGGTCGTGGTACCAATATTAAATTACCAGTAGCAGTAACAGAAAACGGTGGTCTTCACGTGTGTGGCACATTTTTGCCTGAAAATCAGCGGATTGAAGATCAATTATTTGGTCGAGGTTCACGTAAAGGTGAACCAGGTAGTGCACAACTCATTTTAAATCGTGCCAAATTAGCTAATTTCCCTTGGGATAGTTCTCCAGAGCTAAAAAATAAATTAGTAGATATTGAGGTAATTAGAAAAATACGTGGTGTGATTGAAAAAGAACAATTACATACTATTGAACATGTCGAAGTTCCTAGAATGAAACTTAAAGATAAACTGTTTGCTCGTTATCTTCAATTATTACAAGATTTGGATAAATGGGAAAAAGAGCAAGATTATGGAAAAAAACTATTAACTTGGGGAGTGAAAGGAGCAGATAAGACTCTGATTAGCTATTTTCGTGAGCAATATGTTAAAAGCAAGAAATTAGCTTTAGAGGAAGACTGGGGTTTTTGGCTTAAAACGCAAGATTTTGATGAATCTGGACAGCGGCCATTTAAAGAATTAAGTCAAGAAATAGAAGCTAACTTTGAATGTTTTATTGATAATGCATCGGCACATTACGAAACCGATAATATTATTTCTAATCCTAGTCATTTGATAACAATGGGTAATTTTTTTATGAATCAAGCAGTTGTTATTTCAGGTGATAGCTACTCCAAACAATTGAATGCGGCAAAAAATGGAGTTCTTAATAGACGTACTGCCCTTTATACCATGGCTTTACAGGCTTATGATAAGGCAATTGCCTTGGCACCTGATTATAGTTATTTGGCTTACTATAATCGAGCATATGCTCTAATAAAATTACAGGGAGAAAATTATAGAGAATTGGCAAAGCAAAGTTTACAGCATAGCCAACAAATTATTTTAGATATTATTTTGCGGCAAGAGCAAGCAGCTGCCCAATTATTTACCCAATATCAGGGTCTGATGACTAGAGCTGCAGCAGATGATGTTTTAACCGGTATTGCAGATCAACATTTCAATGAATTAAATGAGCAATTATCGCGACGCTCGCAAGTACTGCATGTACTATTAGAGTCTATTAATGGAGCATTTGCCGAAATCGATCGTTCCCAGCGATTAATGAGCCTTCAGTTACAAAAAACGCCACAACAAGAACAAACCTATACCCGACTAGACGATAAGGCAGCTTTTGAATTATTAAAGCCTGATGAAAAATGTACAGTTTCTGTGACTTTTCATGATCTGGCTAAGCATACAGATATAACCAGTGATTATCAGGCTCTAAATACTATTAAAAAATTTAATAAGCTAGTTGTACCAGCGAGTGATATTAATAGCTGCAGTACTGGTGCTGTAATTATCTTTGAGAGTGAACGTGTCAGTCATCAAAGTACTATGGCGTCCGGCATGCAGGATTTACTGCCGATAAATCGTAGAGCGTCGGTAGAAGAAGAAAAAAAAGAAGAGAAAAAAACAGAAACTCAATTGAATAAAAGCGGCAATTTAAGCGTAGTTGAAGCAGTAAGTTCGGTAGCAGGGAGTGTAGGCAGTGCTCTTTCTCATGGAGTTGGCTATTTAACTAGTGCACCAAAGTCAGTGTATCACGCTGCGCAGGATTGGCGGAATGATTTGCATGCTGCGCAGGAATTGCCTGTCTGTTTGGATTTGAGAAATATGTTTTTACCCCAGGCAATAGGTTATTTAGATAGTTTGGAGCCAGCTACGGTTGCTAAAAATGAGGCTAATTCTGAGCAAAAACAAGATCAGGCCCCTCAAGATTACCATTGTGAAAATGGGATTGACATCGTTTTACACGGGATATCAGGAGATATTTTTGAAAAAATTATGGAAAAAAGTCTATCCAGTGTACGCGTAAGAGTAAATAAAAAAGCTTCTATCTTAGATACCAGCCAAAATGGATTATCTACAGGCGAGCAAAATTTTTATGAAGAAGTCAGTCCCCCATTGCATAATCACAAATATTGCGAGTGTACATTTCATGCTAAGGATTTGTCGCAAGCAAGAGAGTATTTACAATTAATAAACTCTGTATGCAATCTTCCGGAAAACCCTTCTTCTGAAGATGCGACAAAGCGATCTGTTCAGCCTGTATTGTTTCAAGTGGCATTACAATTTATCGATATTCCACAAAAGACGGCTAATTGTTTATTAGCCAAGCAAACTAAAGGCCAATCTACTCTTAAATTTAAAGATTTAAATTACGATCAGGCTAGATCAGTATATGTTGCTAATGAAAAACAGGCTACAAAGGCGTTATTACAATTTTCTAATTTAAATGTAGAACAAGCGCGTCTACTGGTTAAGCATGCCGATCGTAAGTCGGATAATTTCTCCATGGATACTAAGCCAGTTGACACGGAATTCTTGAAATTGCATACCGATCAAAGATGGCTGTTAGAATTAAAAGATTATGGTTATAGCTATTTATTTGGTTTGAAAGAAAAATCACCTCTGCTCTGGAAGAGCGTAGCTATGTTAACCGCTCTCAGCATTATTCAGCTAACGGCTGGTTTGGTTTTAACTGCAGGAACAGGCGGTTTCGGCGCCCAGGTGGGCATGGGGTTGATGGCTGAAGGCTTGAGTGACTTAGTGCGGGGGGTCGTTGCTGCCTATAGTCGCCAGTTTGAGCTTGACAGCTATTTGATGCAAAAAACAATAAGTATGGCGCTTTCCTTAGCTACAGCTGGTTATGCTGCTGCGCAGGGTGGTTTGGCAGTAGGGAGCGAAGCTGCGGCAGAAGCAGGAGCTAAGACTGCTAATTTAGCGGATGAAGCAGCTATTCTAACACTTCGCTTGGCAAAACAAGGATTTAGACAAGGTCTAATAACTTCCGCTCAAAAAGCAGGTCAGATGGCAGGCGAAAAAGCAATTTCTGAAGCGATAACGCACAGCTGTCGTCTAATTAGTGAACAAGTAGTCAGTCAGAGTCAAAAAGCAATCATTACTTATGCCAGAGGTCAAGTGCGTCAGACTTTTCTTACAGGGCATTGGTGCCATACATTGAGACGTGCGATTGCCATTGACCGTTTTACAGCAAGTCATGAGCTTGAAAGTAATCTTAAAAATGCTGCGCAAAAGCATATTTCAAAAGCGACTATGGCTATCCCTGGTTTACCGCTTTGTGATTCGGCTGGTTTTGATGCTTTTTATAAGGCGTTCGATCATGAACTGAAAGAAATACAGCCTAAAATGCAGCAATTTGATCAATTACTTACCAAGCACTTGCGTGCAAGAAATCATCTTGAAGTGACTAATGAAACTATTGCGCCAATATATCACCGATTAAAGCAATTAAAAATTATTTCATCGGAGGGCACGATTAATTTAGGGGAATTAAAAGACTATTATTCTTCATCAGAAACACCTAAACAAGTAGGGAAGAATAGCAGTCTATCAGAAGATCATGAGTATTTACGCTATCAAGTAGACAATTATAATTGCGAAGCTTTTGCACAAGTTTTAGGTTTAGATAGTTCTGATACATTGGCTAAAGCCGTATTAAGTGGCTGTCTTGAATATGCACTGCTTTTGTCGAATGATTATGCTGCGGAACGTGAAGAGTTTGCTAATCATATCGCTAGGGAGTTTTCCGATTTATTTAATCGATCTGTTGCCGCAACCGCTACTGTACTTGCGGGCGTGACTGCCGCTGGATTGAATATAGCTGTTAGCCATGGCATCAAAAAAGCAAAAAGCCAGGAGCAAGAATCATCGAAAAACACACACGGACATCCGCCGAGTGCAGAGTCAACGAATGCGCCTGCTCAGCCTGCAACTGAACAACCTCCACCTGCACCGGTTGTCGTGGTTGAGCAATCTTCTGCGCCTCCGGTTGTAGTAGTTGAGCGGCCTTCTGCGCCTCCAGTTGTGGTAGTTGAGCAGCCTTCTGTTCCACCGGTTGTCGTGGTTGAGCAATCTTCTGCGCCCCCAGTTGTAGTAGTTGAGCAGCCTTCAGCTACGCCAGTTGTGACTAGGGTAGAGCGCCCACCTGTCTATGTAGTGGAAAGCAATTCCAATATAAACCAGAGACCTGCGGTAGAGACTATGTCGCAAAGCTCTGCTAATGGAGGAATAAATAGCCTACCTGATCATGTGCATGGGCATGCAAGAGCGATGCATCCCGGTGATGCATCAAACGTACTGCATCAGAAGCAAAGGCTAATGCATAATGTAAGGCATTTGCACAAACATCATAGTAGATTCAAAGTACACGAAAAAGCAGATGACTTCGTGCCAGGTGATAGGAACATCGATATGGAAATAAAGCATACCCATATCCCCACTCAAGCACATGCATATGTTTATTCTCAAGTGCCTGTCCATGGTGGCCATATGCAAACGCATGCCCGTGTTTATGCTCAAGCCTCTAGCCATGTTCATGGTCACACGGCAGCTCGTATTTATACGCACGGACACAGAGCTTCACTACCTGGCCATAGGTTCCCTCCCGCCAGACACCCGCCCATTTTTGGAGAACGTCACTTTCCTGTTCCAGGCAGAGGGCCTTTTCCATTGCCACCTAGAGTAGAAGTAGTGGTTCCTATGCAGGGAGGTCAAGTAGACGTTTCAAGCTCGGGATCTCCTTTGCCTATGCCTGACAATAGATTTCCGCCAGGCGGACGCCTGCCTATTGTTGATGAACAGCATTTTCCTGTTCCGGGCAGAGGGCCTTTCCCAATGCCGCCAAGAGCAGAAGTAGTGGTTCCTGTGCCAGGCCGGGGACCTATTCCTTTTCCACCCAGGGAAGGAGAAATAATGGTTCCTATGCATGGAAATCAGGTAGGTGCTCAAAGCAGTTCAGAATCTCCTTTTTCTACAGCCAGTGACAATCGTATATTTCAAAATAACCATCACGGTGTTTTTGGGCATGGTCCTATCCCTCCAATACCGCATGTTGTTGTCGAGGGTAGGGAGCATTTTGATCAACTACAAAAAATAACCGGTCATTATTCACTGGGGAAAGATACACATTTAGTAGCTTTTGATAAAGCGTGCGCAGCACAGAACCTGGCCACTGCTAATTTTTACCAGGCTCAACAAGTTAGCTTGGAACAAAAAGTGGTGTTAGCGAGTTTGGATACATTAAGAGAAACGTATATCCAAAATTATCACCTGCAAGTGGAAGCCTTGTATAATCAAAAACTAAACCAGTTAAATATATTAGACACGGCTATATCAAGCCAAAATTGTGAAATATTGTCAGATTTATTGATAGATGCGAGAAGTCGCGTTGTGACTTTAATGGGTGTTATTGTAGTTTCCAAACATATGGAACAATTTAAATTAGAATCGGCTAACAACAAAGAAAAGGAGGTGAAAAATGGTATAAATAGTTTAGCGCCCGATGAAGTTAATCGTTATGTGGCAGATTTGTTTAACAGTGTTCAGGATGATCCCGGTCATGCTTTTTCAGTGATTGAAAAAGAGCTAGGAATCGACTTTAATACTTGCCCTAATGATTCAATGGTTGCAATTTTAAAAAGAAATTTTGAAATATATTATGACTTACTTAAATGGAGAAACACTATGTTAGAAGCTACAAAAGAATCCGTAAATAAATTGGTAAGTAATGCATTGACTAACCCAGATTTACCAAAAATGATTTTTCAGCAAATGGATGCTGGCAACTATACGCAATGTGGAAGATTATTTAAAGACGGGCAACTAGGAGAAGGTGCCTTTATTGCTGGTAGCCTCATTGAAGGCATGATGCAGCAATCGCAAATGGCATCACAAAACCGCATGCGTATGCAATGTATGATGGTGCAGTATCAAAACAAGGTGCTTGACTATCAACAACATATTATGGATAAGGTCTTTGGGATCGTAGAAGAACGTAAGAAAATAATAGAAATAGTTACAAAGGGTATGGATGAGCGCTTAAAAGAGGCTAATGGCTTATTAGATAAAGCATTCACCCAAAAAGATGCAGCAGATAAAATTGCAGCCAAAGCAGCTGATAATCCTGATAATAACAATTTGATGGAATTGTCTAAGGCACAAACTGCGTCTGTAAACAAAGCTATTGATGCAGCCAGTAACGCAGTCGAGGCGGCAAAAGCAGGTGCTCAAGCAGCTGCAGAGATTTGTAAAAGTAATGGTATTGATGCGCAGTTAGTTAATAAATGCATCGAAGAAGTCACCAAGCAAGTATCGTTACTGTCAGAAACGATTAAAGAAATCGGTAGACAAGATTCAAGCGCTTTGTCTGAGACACTGAAGGTTGGTAAAGAAATGTTTGTCATGTTTATGCAAGCCAAACAAGGCAATGCGCCTGCAGTGGGTGGCCCGCAGGAAACAAAAGCACTTAAAGGCCCCGCGGAGGAAAAAAATCAGGCAAATGCCAATGGTGCTAATAATCAGGCTGCTTCAGCGGGAGGTCAAATTAGTATCAGTCCGTTTGTAGTAGATATTGCTGCAGCACTTATAAAGGCCAATGCACTCACGAATGCTCAAGCACCTGCCCTAAAGGATAAGTTGCAGCGTTTATTAGACGCCCATCCTAATAAGGGGCAGATTGGCGCATTAGCTAGAAAAGAAAGGCAGGCATTAGCACAAAGTGTAGGAAGCGAATTACAAGCGTATGCTGATCAACTAAGAACAGATAATAGCTGTGATGGAGAATTCACTGAGATTTTGACTGATCAATGTGCTGCTTTAGCAGGAGGTCAGAAACAAGGTCTGGCAGCCAGCTAGTAAGATGAATGTACGAATTTTATTGACTCATTTAGAGTAATTTTTTAAATAAGTTAATAAAGTTATATATCATCGCGCTTATTATTAAATATGAGAGCTTGGTATCTAATCAGTGTTTTCGTTTTACTTTCCTGTAGAAAAATGAAAATATCGATTGGGTACCAGGTAATCATTATTTTAGTTTTTCATTAATTTAAAAAGAATTAGCAATTAATTTTAGCATTTTTCCTGCCGGTTCAATGGTTGCAAGGTTAAAAATAAATATTGAGGAACACTATAGTTTATTTAAAGGGAGAAAGGCCGTGTTAGAACCCGTAAATAATTTTTCAGGAAATATATTGAGCAATCCAGATTTAGCTAGAATGATTTTTGAGCAAATTGACGCTGGTAACTATACACAATGCGCCAGGTTGTTTAAGGAGCTATTTAAAGCTGAGAACTTAAGGGAAGGCGCTTTTATTGCCGGCAGCCTCCTTGAAAGGATGATGCAACAAGTCAAAAAAGCACCAGAAAATAGCATGCGTATGCAATGTTTGTTAATGGCTTATCAATATAGAGTTATGGGTTATCAAAGATGGATTACAGGCGGGAGTTTTGAACTTGATGAAACGTGTAGGCAGATAATTAAAACTATTACCACACATATGGGTAAGCACCTGGAAACAGTTAATGCTTTAATAGAACAGGCGTTTAAAAAAAGAGATGCAGCAGATAAATTAGTAGATAAAGCAGCTGCCGATACAGATAATAAAGATCTGCTGACATTTGCAAAATTACACCTGGCATCTGCAGATAAAGCTATTGAAGCAGCCTGTCAAGCAGTTGAGGCAGCAAAAATGGTTGCTCAAGCGTCTGCAGAAGTTTGTAAGCAGAGTGGCTTTTATCCTGAGCTAGTTAGTAAATGCACCGAAGAAATTACTAAGCACATAGCATTACTATCGGAAACTATTAAAGAAATTGGCAAACAAGATTCAAGCGCTTTATCTGAGACATTGAAAGTAAATAAACAATTGTTTATGGCATTTATACAAGCCAGGCAAGAGAATGCGCCTGATAACAAGCAAGCGCAGCTAGCTACTGTGTCTGAATCTATTGAAGCAGAGCCATCTGTTTCTAAAATGCTGGGCGAGTTAGTAATGCATTACTCAGAATTAACCAGTGAACGTGAGGCTGTTATCAATATGCTTCAAAGAGGGCAAGGAAGTCATCACAGTGCCTTAGATAAAAGGCTTCCAGAACTCGATCAACGCATTTTTAACATTGAAGCTAATATACAGCGAGAGCAGCAGACAGCTCTAGTTGTTGAAGAAAAAAAACCGGCAAAGGGCAGCAGTGCTAACAATCAATCTGCTTTTTTCCCGCCATCGATTAGTGTTAATGCACTCGTGAGCGATAGAAATCTGGGACTACCAGCAGATGCGTCTTCTTCCTATGCGTCATCGTCATTTTCACCTGCATCTCATACAGGCAATCACATTAGTATAAGTCCGTTTGTGGCAGAGATAGTTACGACACTGCTAAAGATACAGAAGGTACTTACTGTTGAGCAAGCACCTCTACTAAAAGAAAAATTGCAGCGTTTATTTAATAGTGATCCTAATAAGGATCGGGTTAATAAACTATCTAAATGTGATCGGCAAGCATTAGCGCAGCGTACGGCAGAAGAACTACAAACTTATGTTAATGAATTAAGAACAGGGAATGGTTGTGATGGAGAGTTCACCAGTATTCTGAGTGAGGAATGTGTCGTTTTAGCAAAAGGTCAGAAGCAAGTTCCTGCTGGAGTGGTCTAGAAGATGGTTAGAGTTTAGTATCTGCGCAGTGTTACCTTTTTACATTGCTACAGCAAAAAAAATAAAATGCCGATTGGGCACTGCGTAATCATTGCCTTAGCTTTTCATAAATTGATACGAATTAGTGATTAATTTTTAGCGTTTGTCTTAAGTTAGTTAAATGGAGAAATACTATGCAGGATGATCAAACGGTAAGGCGTGGAGAAATAATCAACACTATCGTTACAAATATAAATGTGCATCAAGAAAGAGGCTGGGCTTTATTAGACCAGGCTTTTAAACAAAAAGATGCAGCAGATCAAGTAGTAGTCAAGGCAATTGCTAATCCAACTAATGAAGGTTTGGTGGAAATAGCAACACTACAGCTAGCATCTGCGGATAAAGCACTTAAATCAGCGGGTGAAGCAAGGGAGGCAGTAGGAATAGTTGCTCAAGCAGCTGCAGAAATTTGTAAAAATTATAGTATTAATTTAGCATTAGTAAAAAAATATACTGAACAAATCAATCAGCAAACCTCGCTATCAGAAACGATATTAGAACAGGCATTGAAGCAAAAAGATGCGGCGGACCAAGTAATAGCCAAGGCAGTGGCTGATCCTACTAATAAAGCTTTGATGGAAATAGCAAAACTACAATTATCATCTGCGGATAAAGCGATTGAAGCAGCCTGTCAAGCAGGGAAAGCAGCAAAAAAAATTGCTCAAGCATCTGCAGAAATTTGTAAACATAATGGCATTAATCCAGAGCTGCTTAGTAAATATACGGAAGAAATCGCTCAGCAAGTAACGCTACTACTAGAGACGATTAAAGACATTGGCAAACAAGAGTCAATTGTATTGTCTGAAACGTTGCAGGTAGATAAAGAATTGTTTATCGAATTTTTACAAACCAGGCAAGTGAGTGTAGCTGAAACTAAACCATGCACATATTCTTGCTGCGCCTGGATCTGTTGAAGCAGGTTCGACACATTCTAAAAGATTGGATGCATTAGTAATGCGTTATTCACAGGAACATAGAGCAGTTACAGAACTAACAGAAACAATTAAAGCACTTGCTAACCAAGACTCAAATGCTTTGTCTGAATTATTGAAAACAGGCAAAGAATTGTTTAGTACATTACAAGCCAGGGGAGGGAGTATGCCTGAAAGCAAGCAAGCTGTGCTTACTGTGCCTGCTGAGGAAAAAGGTCAGGCAAATGTGACTAGTTCTAATAACCAGCCTGCTTTTTTCCCGCCGGCTCCAGGTAATACGCAAAACACGCGTAGTAATCCCGAGCCACAAGTAAACACATCTTCCTCTTCTTCGGTTCTCGCAGAAAACCAAGTCAATAGAAGTCCCTTTGTGGCTGATATAGCGACAACTCTTATAAAGTCACATAATGTACTCACTGTTGCTCAAGCACCTTCTTTAAAAGATAAATTGCAACGTTTATTTGATGCCCATCCTGATAAGGAGCAGGTTAATGCATTACCCAGAAAGGAGCGGCTGGCATTTGCACAGAGCGTGGCAAATGAGCTGAAAAATTATGTTAATGAGTTAAGAACCGGTAATAGCTGTGATGAAGAATTCACGGGTATTCTCAGTGAGCAGTGTGCCGCTTTGGCAAGGGGGCAGAAACAGGTTATGGGAGCAATAGCCTAGGGAATGAACCAACAGTTTATTTGCTTATGAAAAGTATGTAGTAGCTAGCTTTTAATAAGTTACCTGAGTTCAACGTAAAATACTTAGTAACTATTGATGTTTTCTATTTGAGTAGGCAACCTCCCACTTGACGCCCCACGATAGCGAATCGACTTCGGCACACGTTTATTCGCAGGGTCCAGACCAAATTGTTCCCTCAGACAGGAGGCCACGGACAAGCTGCGGCATGTTGGCAGGGGGGGTAAACACCCGGCAAGTCATGCCTCCGTGGTTGGTCATTGAACTTTACTTAATGAGGTATGCAAAAAGAAAAAAGTAGTAGCTCTTTCCTTGGATTATCGTTAGCGCAAAGCTATTTTGTGCGCGCAAAGATTATAGCAAGAAAAATACCCTGCTGCTCTGCAGCGGTTTTTTTAAATCCTTTCATATCCTCTGGCTTCTCATGGGGTATTTTATTAGTGTAACAAGGCATGCAACCTTGGTATTTGCCAGCGTTGTGTGTGGTTTTTTATTGAGGTTTGATTTTATGGAAAATGTCAATAACCATTTCTCAGAGTCTAAAGCAACAAAAAGAACTGTACTTCATTCCCCTTCATTCAGTCAGCCGCGCGTAGTCCAACGGCAGGCTACTCACCAGGTTGATAGCCTTGTTGAAATAACAGAAAGCAAACATTCTTTTTGCGCCTACGTAAATGAAAAAACATCGGTAGATCTGGGTAAAGGAAAGGGCACAATGCTTGAGGCTGTGCCAGCATTAGCAGATGGTGAGGAGCATGGTCATTGCTATCAAACTGAATTGCAAAAATTACAACAAATTTTAGCGTTAGCCAGACCTAAAGAGCAAAGCAAGGATATTACTTTAAGTGATTTAAAACGCGTTATTTATGCTTGTCAACGTGAAGGCTGGGGGGTTACCAGTGATGCAACTAAACGTGCAAAAACAGCGGCTCGTATATTAAGTTATATTGCCGGTCATCGCTGGGAGCTGCCACGCGAAGCTATTGATGCTCTAAAAATGGAGATTAAAAATCCTAATCCGAAGACGCTGCATTATGCATTGCTGGCGTTGAGTTTTGTGGT
>Ga0206798_1182_pt1 | contig 12016 bp, 9 predicted proteins | sample Alteio_BWOrgCont_66_FD_152893 | JGI IMG/M metagenome (GOLD analysis project Ga0206798, IMG submission 152893) | Enriched cells from forest soil in Barre Woods Harvard Forest LTER site, Petersham, Massachusetts, United States -... | ecosystem: Environmental > Terrestrial > Soil > Temperate forest > O...
CGAAATTATTGTCACTTTGGCATTTACCAGAGACTGCGAAAACAGTTACGAATTGCAGTATTCAAATGCTAGGAGAGAATTATTTTTATTAATAACAAATTTATGTAACGCTGCACTCAACCAAATTATTGTTATACCTAATGAATGCTGTAAAGAACCAGTTTTTGTGCCTTATCCAATCGAAACTGATGATTGTCGGAGAGACTGTTCAAGAAATAGTCAGAGAGATTGTCAGAGAGATAGTCAGAGAGACTGTTTTGAGAGTGAATGTTCAGAAACATCGACATCTGTTCAGTGCATTAAGGGACGAAAGGGAAGTAAGGGGGATCCTGGTTGTTGTGGGGAGAAAGGAGATCGAGGCTGTCCAGGTTTTAATGGTTGTCCAGGTGAGAAAGGAGAAAAAGGCGATAGGGGTTGTCAAGGATTACAAGGACCACAGGGATTATCAGGATGCTGTGGAGAAAAAGGCGAACGTGGAAAGAGAGGGCATTCAATACAGGGAGAAAAAGGCTGTCCCGGATGCGATGGACAAAATGGCTGTTGTGGTACAGATGGACTTGATGGAGAAAAGGGAGACAAGGGAGATCGGGGAGACAAAGGAAATCGTGGAGCAGATGGCGAAAAGGGTGATTGTGGTGAAAAAGGTTGTAATGGCATCGGATTTAAATATTTGTGTTGGTACGAACCGTGCAAAATTTATCACTTGAACGATGTAGTCAGAAGCGAAGACTGTCAGTGTAATGGAGCCATTTATGTTTATACACTAAAGACTCCGAGTGAGCCACAACCCAAATACTCGAAGATTGAATCGGCTCCTGGTTGGAAACTAATGTTAAAAGATGGATGCTGTAATAAAAAATGTGATACACTAACATCAACATCAGCATGTGAACCAATCGAAACAACAACATGTGATTCTAGATACTGTGACAATTATCAGTTAGAAGATTCGCCGTTCGATCGAGTTCTTAACCATAATCAACCAAATCAACCTCAACCTAGCAAGTTGGGTACATCTTCAAATTATATTTCTGGTCTGATTTATCGTGGAGACTGGATCAAAACGCAAAAATATAAAAAAAATGATATGATCAAATACAAAAATACATTTTATATTTCTATCAGAGACAACAATAATTCGGCTCCCAATTCAAAATCTGATACATGGTTTATGTTTATGAATGATAGCCCAATGTACCGAGGAATTTGGGACAAAGAATCATCGTATTTCGTTAATAATATTGTTCAGCATTCATCATCAACATTTTTAGCAATTGATACGGTACCACTTGGATATTCTGTATACGATAACAGATACTGGATTCAATTGGGAAATATTAATAATTCAAATAAACAAATCATTGAATCGTACAACCAAGATATGCTCGAAGAGCGACAAAATCCAGCAAGAAAATCCAAATCGATTAATTTTGAGCCAATCAAAGATTTAGATCTGACACTGAACCAACAATCATTCTATTATGCCAGCCGACAGTCCGATATCAAGTATGATCCTATTACCAAACAATCAAAATGGTATGTTCCAATTATTTTTGATAAAGTGCTAGAATTGACGAATTCATTTGATAACCGAAGAGGACAAACTATTTTTAACAAGAGTGGATTGTATAAAGTGACAATCCATGTTAATTTTACGGGAACAAATCTGTTCAAAACATCTGCCTATCTACTTCGTCCTTTAGATGATCCAGAATCCAATTCTTACCAAAAAGATCGGAAAATCACAGCCAGCAAAATGACTATGACGTGTGCATCAAAAATCAAAAATCATTTACATTACAATTTTATTGTCAAAGTCCGAGATGCTCTCTCTACATTGGTTGTCATGTCCGAACACAAAACTATGGAACTACGAAATTTGGTGGAAGAACGTGCTATAACAATTTTCGGAAAAGAGAAGACATGGATATTGATTGAGAAGATGGATTAATCCGATCGATCATGATCGATAAAAAAATTGAAATAAAAATTATATTCGATATATTTGAATAATAATCAGTAAATATGGAAGCCAAAATAACAATTTTAACATCGGCCGGCAAATATGATTGGTGTGGAAATGGGTATCAAAATCCGGGAAGTGGTTTCTATTTGTGTAAAAATGAAGTTAATAAATTTAACGAAAGTACTTACCAATACATGGTAAGTATCAACGCCGAAATGAGTCTGGAGCTTCTCGATTCGATTGATTTGATCGAAATTTATGATGCCAGCGGATTTTTGGCATATTACACTATAGATAAACTAATATCTACAACTAATCAAATATTTTTTGCACTAAAATATGTTAAACCCGGTACTAATCTAAGTATACGTTTTCAAAAAATACAACCAAAACTAACTGATAAGAGTATATTCAGTCGTCCACCAATGAAAACGATGTACCAATCCGATATCGAAATTCCGCAATTGAAGCCTTTCAACAATGACTGTCCAATTTGTACAGAACGTGTTGTTGTTGATGATACCCAAAAAGATGTTTATGTGTCTAAATGCCAACATGCTTTCCATCATGATTGCATATTGAGTTATGCCGAATCCAAATACACTGTTCCACTACATGAAAATTGTATCTTATTCAAATGTACCCACAGTTTAAAAACTATTCCATTTCCTTGTCCAATTTGTCGAACAACATTGGAAGATCATCATAAATAGTGTCAATTAATTAATTAATCAATCAATTAATTTTCATAATTTCTTTGATTTTTCTTTGATAAAATTCGGCAACTAATTCTATCCCATATTCTGTATAATGCGAATAATCTGGTGTAATAAGTGATTTATTCTCGTTCGTAATGATTTCTCCGGGATAAATAATTGATACTGATCTTTGGTTGCAAATTTCGGTTAAATCATCAATGAGTCTTTTTCGATCCGGTATTACTTCGTTATCTATCGTGGCCAACATATGTGTCACGATGACTAATTTTCTATTACCGATAAACGAGATAATCTTGTCAATGTCAATTTCTAATTGTGTTCGACCATCAGTAATAAAATTGTATTGATAGTCCGCAATTCCTCTTAATTTACACACAGAATTAATGCAAATTGGATTTGCGACATCCAAATGATAATAGTATTGATTGTGTTCGATTGATTTCAAAGAAGAAATTTCAATAAAAAATATATCGGCATCGTCAAACATTTTTTTGTATGTTGGTCTATCAAGTTCGACTCCTTGCCATAAACCAGTATGAAAAATACTGGTCGTCATGCTATTAGGTATTATTCCATTGATCCATTCGAATTCCTGGATAATATCTTTGGCCGAATATGATGAAGTTATTTGTGGATGGCGCACAATAACACCAGGTACATTTATTTTGTGAAAACAATTCGATAATCGACACGAACCCAAAAATAGTATATTAGTTGATACATTAGTATTAATTAACATATTAAACATATTAGTATACGAACAAAAAAATTTTAATGCTCGGATGTCAAATTAGTTAATGCCACATCAAGTCCTTTTATAATTGGTCGTATTCTGATGCCGAACCGATACTCAGCATAAGCCAAATACCATCAATATCACGTTCAAAATCTTGATAATCGTAATAAAATGCTTTCGAAATTTTAGGATTTTACTCGGCCTAATTTATGACTCTCAAGAAAATTCTGACTAGGATTTTTAACATTTCTGTTAAAATAAGTGAAAACAGCACCGTTTGCGACAAAGTCTGGTGCTGTTAAATAATAAATATCATTTCTTTGCCGTTTTTTTTGAAGATTTGCAAGTGGATTTTTTATTAGCTTCCGCTCCAAATTGTTTATTACATTCAAACATTTTAGGTCTACCCTTACCTCTTCGCAAAGATTTAATAATCGTAAGCATATTCTTACTGGCATTTGAGTCTCTATTATGGATTGATTTACAGACTTTACATCTAACCAATTTCCATACTAAACTTTTCTTACCGGATCTTTGTTCATATTCCTTTTTCTTCTTTCGCTTCTCTTTATTTTTGGAATGCTTACGTTCTACAAAATTTTCGACTTGATTTTCATTACCTTTTCTAGAACAACAGCTACACATTTTAGATGTGTTATGTTCCCGAATCAAGAAAACCTTATATCCGTGTCGTTTAAAAACTTTTCTCCAATGAACAGTAGGAGCCGCTTTAGTTCCTTTCAAGGTGCTAGCTGAATAGTCGCCGAGTACTACAACAACTTTTTCTGGAGATCCCATTTTTTTTCTGAATCCATTGACCATATTATCTTCACTTCTTCTTCGATTAATATGAGAATTAAATCTGAGTTTTCTAAATATATTTTGGCCATAATGATTGTATAACTTAGAATTTACCGCATTTTTATTCTGCAAGTATACCAAAAATTCGGCCTGATTACATGTTTTGGAATTACAAAGAGATAATGATTCTTCTATTTCTTTGACGGACATTCCTTCGATTTTGCGATTATTTATTTTGGTTCGTATGTTATTATATTTATCATGTTTCGTATCTTTGTTCCGTTGTGATAATGTAAATTGATGCGTAACAAACTCTCCGGTTTTCGGATCTTCTTTGATAAATGACATTAAATCCGTTTTTCCTGGATCTCCAGCTACAAATTGCATATGTTTCATACTCGTTAGATCAACATCTTCAATATATTTTATTCCGGTAGTTTCTTCAAATAGTTTCTCCTCCATTTTGGTTGGAGGATCTATTATTTTTCCTCTTTTATCAGTTTGTGCAAACAGAATAGATATTCCTATTCCATCTGTCTTTATCATACTGCCAAATTTGAAATCTTTCTTCTTAAAAACTCGCTTGTTTGTATGAAAAAAGATATGCCACAATTTATTTTTGTAATAATTAAGATTTTTCGCCACATAGGCTTTGTTTGCTACCGGAAAAAGCCAAATAAATGCAGAAGTATCTATTGTAATGTACTTAGGAATAATTTCGGTTCTCAACGGTACAACATTAAAAAGTTTGTATAACTTTGGCTCTTTATCTTGTTCGCAATTTCTCAAAATTTTATCATTAATGTTATTTATAGCTCGATTGATAGTTATCATATTAAAAATATAATCAAAAGGATGTACTTTAACATCATAATAAACAGATTTTTTAGCGAATGATTTTTTTTCTGGAAGAAATTTCTTTTTAAATTTTATTATATCATCATAATATTCGGGTTCAGAATAAATAGTTCCATCTGCAACATTCGTAACATCTTGCACTATTCGATGCCATGTATCGTGTATTTCTGCAATTGATATTTTCTTATTGGCATCTGTTATTTTATTGTCATTTTTGATTTTATCAATTCGTTTGTCGAAACCATAATGTATTCTAATGTAAGAGTGTAGATGTGACATAAAATGTTCTTTGATATTTGTGCTTATATTTTTAACGATATCCACTGCTTCATATTGTAGAATATATTTAAGAAAATCCCTCGATGGAAGCGTGTCTGCTAGAGTTGTAGAATATTTTTTCTCGAAAAAATTTTGAAGAGATTGCGTTAAAGTATTGTTCAACGGTTTTGCGCCACCCGTTTCATTTTTAACTGAAACTATATTTATAATATTCAGAATTAATTGTTGATTTATTGCAGGAACCACAATATTTATTTCTGGATGATTTAATTTGCGATCGTATAGATATAATAAATATGCTTTGAGAAATTGATATGTATGTATCACTATTTGATTTGTTCTCTGAACGGCATCCATTATTATATTTGTAAGTTCATCTCTATCAGCTACTTTTAGTATATTTTTTAGAGAATCTTTTTCGGTTACCATGTATGATCGTTCGAATTTGCGAAGCTTTTTTTTGGCTTTTTTTGTCACATTCCTTTTTTTCGAGCGGTTACTCGACATTGTCAGATTATAATAGTATGATATATATATGGATTTCTTTATATTAGTTTTTATTACATCGTAAAAATTGTCAAATTTATTTTATATTTTTTTTTACAAGAGTATATTTAATCCACTCGATAATATCACGATGATTAGCTAATTTGGCCGCGTTTAAACCAATGCCAGTAACTTAAGAAATTTTTTTTATTGATACATGTTCATTTTTTTACTGAGAAAAATAAATTATAAATTTTTAATTTGTCAGAGCCTATATATTTTTTGCATTTTTTAATGGATTTTTAGGGATAATTAGAATCACCTGCATATCTATTTCCATTAATATTCCATTTAGTAGATGGCTTGTAACGAATTCTTTTATAATGTCGACTGGGTCGTACATAAATTAGTGATTCTTTGATTATATTAAATATCCTCAATAATTCATCAATATTTTTTACTGTACTATTCTTATAAAGTGTTAGATACAAAACTTTGTTAATTATTATTTTTAATAGTGATGTTACAGTGATACTATATTTTTCGGACAGATCTTCTTCTAAATGATATTTTATATATCCGCTAATTATGAAAATTAAATTATGTATACATATATCTTGTGTGACACTATTTTCACTTTTGGATTTAATATTATTCATAGATAGGTTGTATTTAGAATGCTTAAAATTTACTTCGACTTTCCATCTTTTCCAATAAGTGTCCTTGAAATAGTTAATACCCTTATCATAAATAGTTGTTCTAATATAATAAATATTATCATTAATTGTATACTTAAATCCTAAATCGAACATTTTGATTATCATATTTTAGAATTACGATTGCATTACTACTAGTATTCAACTTATCCAAAAATAGTAAATTATTTCTTAATGAGCCTGCCAGAATTGGAAGTATATCCATTTTCCATTTTTTTCTACCATTATATCTGTTAAAATCAATAAAAGTTTTCTCCTTTTTCTTTCTGGATAGTTCCTTATCAGCTTCACGAATTATGGAATTTTTTTGTTTAATGAAATTCTGATTAGGATTTTTTTGATTTAATTTATGGCACTCAAGGAAGTTTTGAACGGGATTTTTTGGCTCAGTTTATGGCACTCAAGGATTTTTTATTTGGTTCAATTTATGACACTGAAGAAAGTTCTGATTAGGATTTTTATTTGGTCTAATTTATGACGCTTAAGCAAATTAAAATTTTTGATTTGGTCTGATTTGTGGCTAATCAAAGAAATTCATAACTTTTGATTCGACCCAATTCATGGTGATCAAATAAATTCTAATCATAACTTTTTGATTTGAGTAAATTGATGGCGATTAAATAAATTTAACTCACTTCGGATAAAATATCATAATTTGTAGCATGGACAGATCTATTGGAAAAATCGAATTCTAATCAAAAAAAAATTGAAAAAATAAATATTTTAGGAAATCCATTAATCTTTGTACTTGTAGATAATCTTAAACGATGTCAACGATCCCTTCTCAGTCTAGTACTAAACCCACACCTGATCACAATCAAACTTCGATTCAATGTGCATTCGGTTCAAAGTGCACCAACATCAAGTGCCAATTGAATCACACCAAACCTAATAGGCTCATCAGCCAAAATAACAAAACTGATTCTAATGATTTTGATTTAGAAGCCCAAATCTATTTGAGTGATTCTAGTAATTCCAGTGATTCCAGTGATTCCAGTGATTCGAGTGATGTTTCAATGAACGAAATGGAAATTTTTGAATCCGAAGATAATGAATAGTTTTTCTAATTTAGTGTCGCATATTTAAACGATCAATCAATATTATTGAGTGATCGTTTGAATATAAATTCGTGTTTGGAAAAAAAATTAATTTGTGTCTGTAAATTACATAATGTCTGATATCGACGAACAGTTTGATTTGGTTCCCCATGTGGATGAGTTACTTAATCATTTTGAAATTGTTCATTTGTCAAATAGATCCGATATTTATCATTTAACGCGACAAGTATTAATAGATTCAATGCTAACCCAGGATACTTATTGTTTTTTTTATCATATTTTGACTAAATCTATTGTAGAATTCAATACAATGTATGGATCGTTTGCCCATTTGATCGCTAGAAATAGTACGGAAGCAGATTTATATTTGAATGTAGATCCATCGGCACTTAAATTAATTATTAATTATGTCCAAACAACTAAGATAAATTTTGACCATATTTTAGAAATAAATTCAGAAATACCAGAAACGATCGATTTGGCCACAATGTTTGGAATGCCTAATTTAGTAGCATCCCTTAGAAATGCATATTCGCCAGAAAAAATGTTTATGGAATTGATGAATAATGATGCCAAATTAACTAAATTATTGTCTATTTTATGGAGGCTACATCATAGTGAAACTTATTATGATCCACCATCTAATTAAATTTAATTATGATTCATCTTTTGTTTTTTTGAGTTTACCTGTACTAAATGATTCGCGTTCTTCAGGTGTCATATATTCCATGCCGAGTGCTTTAAAAACATCTGCTTCTGTATCTGTTTTGATCAGAATTCTGACGTCGTTTTCGTTGTTTTTGTCAATTTTGTAAAGGCCATATTCATTCAGCAGCATTGATCTTTTTTTGGCCGCATTTCGCATTGCCGTATTTAGTTCATATGGACCCGTAAAATATAACATGGCCGTAGCTAAACTATTCATTGGCATAAATCTAATGTCGATTCGTCTAACTGGATCATCTTTGAATTTACTGAAACCCATGTATTTCATGTTGTAGTTTTTATCTGTCATATGATCCAACAAAAAACCAGTATCAGTTAATTTGTCAATAAAATTGACCAGATACGGTTCTAGCCCAAATTTTTCTGGATGAATGATTTGTTTGGTCGTTTTTACTTTAGGATGATACATCATGACATCAATATCTCCCGCGGCACTTTTTCCACGTCGATAAGAACCACAAATCATTATTTCCAATTTATCATCAATTTCATGTGCTATTTTTCTAAGATATTTTTCTGTTATTGAGATTTCTTTTCGGGGAATATTTCCTTCGACAACACCATAATATTTTAAACCTAATAAAACTTTTTCGCTAACGATAATTTTATTATTAGCAATAGCTTTTTTAAGATCACTAACACTACGAATATTATTTTTAGTGACTAATTTTTTTGCAATAGCACTTCCAACACCGATAATTTTTTCTAATTCCTGAATACTATCGATTTTGGCCTGTTTGGATTTTGTATACTTATTTTTGATTTCGCTCAGAGTCCCAGTTTCCAAGATCTCTTTAATTCTTTTAATCGTGCCAGCCCCGATACCAGGTAACCCTTTGACATCACTGGCATCGGTGATTTCAAAATCTAATTTTTTAATTACACGAAGAGCATTTTTAACACTTTGTAAACGAAACTTATGCATGTTCATTTCTTTAACATCATTCTCTACTTGTGCGTTTAGAGTCTCTGCTTCAATCTGTTTGACCAATAAATTAAATTGTTCGATTATAGCGGAGTTCATTTTTTTACAAGTTATATATATACATAAGGTTAGATGAAAAAATGACTATTAATATTGATTAATAAAAAAAATTGATTCCGCCAATATTTTTTATAAATACAATTTGAGTCTAATATAGTATTAAGCATGGAATCCGATACTATCTACATAAATTCGAGGGATACTCCAGAATCGGCTACTCAGAATAATAACAAATCAGCACAACAAATTATTTACGGAAAAACTGGACTCTCTAACAGTACAATGACACACTGCTACATGAACAGTGCAATCCAAATATTAAGCCACAACTATCCTTTAACCAATTATTTATTTATGAACAAAGATAAAATCATCGCCATTTTAAAAATAAATGCTGGTAAAAATCTGCGGGATAATTCCAATTTTAAACTCGATTCAAATAATTTAATTTCGGCGCAGCTTAAACAAAAAATTCATGATCCGGAATATAATCCGTCAATGTTAACAGCCGAAGAAGAAATTGTTGTACTAAATAATATGATTACTATACAACTTATCAAACTGCTGGAAAAAATGTGGGAACGAAATCAATCAATTAATCCGATTAGTTTTAGAGCAGTTTTTTCTGAAGCCAGAGATCGATTTTTTTATGGATTAGACCAACATGATGCTGAGGAAGCTTATTCATGCATCATACAAAAAATGCAAGAAGAATTGGCCGAAGAAAAAAATATCAAATTCAAAACAGACAAACCATCTGTTCAAGAATTTTTGGCATTCAGAAATAAGATTATGGATGAAATAAATGCCACAGATTCTATCGAAAGGAAGCGATTGTTATTCGAACATTTTACAAATAAAAAGAAAGAATTTCCAGTCGAAAATTTAATTGTTGAAGGATACAAAGAAATGAAAAAATTTTATGGTTCGTCATATAGTCGGATAACTGAAATATTTACAGGTTTTTTGCATTCAAGTATAACATGTCCGAATGCCAACTGTAAATATTCTAGCAACAAATTTGATCCGTATTTTCATTTATCTCTTCCAATGCCGACCAGAAATGCCAACGATTTGCCGCTTACCATATTAGCTATCGAGGATTGCATGAAAGAATATTGTCGGGTAGAAATCTTAGACGAAAAAAATTTATGGAAATGTGAACAATGTCATCGTGATGTTAGAGCCATTAAAACTTTACGTTTATGGACAGCCCCGCCTGTTTTAGTAATACAATTAAAGCGATTTGGTGTATCCAAACTCCACAAAGATAGTCGTTTGGTTAATTTTCCTTTAGATAATCTTGACATTAAGCCTATCATCTCACAAATTCAACAAAATTCTGCCAAATGTTACACTTATCGATTACAATCCGTAGTCAATCATCATGGTGGACTGGGAAGTGGCCACTATTATACCTACTGTTTGGATGAAGACAGTGGTATATGGTACGAATTTAATGACATGTTCGTACGTCGAGCACAACGAATCATAACATCTGAAGCATATTTACTTGTTTACACCAGAAAAGATATGATTGTCACTATTAAAAATTAAAAATTAACATGTTTTATCAAAAATTAGTAACAAATAATGATATATTGAATCATTATTTGTTTCTACAAAGTTAGCAATTTCTTAAATATGTAAGAATTCACAAATTACATGATGGAGTAGCTAATTTATCATCTAAGTAGTTTTTGACTACAACAATTGACATCCGGTCTAATGAATAGTTGCTCACTCTGTAAGTCGATAGTTCGCTAGTTAAAAATTCAAAATCGTAATTGTTCGGAAGTTTTATTACAATCATTTTATTAGTTGGACGGACGAATAGCATTTTACAAACATTTTCTATTGAATATTCTCCAAAATTAAGACGTAAATTACTGTGGAGTTTGTAATCTTTTCCTCCCCAAGGGGGATCAAAAAAAATAATATCTTGTGTAATATCATCCTTGTCAATCAGCATTGATATTGAATTATCATTATAACAATTGACATTATCATAACCATACAATCTGACATTATTAACTAAATAATTATATCTGATCGGGTCCAGTTCAATTGCATTGACATATTTAAAATACTTCGAAAAATTTAAAACATTTCCACCAACACCGGCAGTCATTTCGGTAATAACGAGTTGTTTCATTATTTTTGCCAAATTATCGGAATTTTTAAAGTCCATCAGATTATTCATAATAATGTTGGTAATTTCTTGTGCTGATAATGGAAATGTAATAAACTTAATGGATTCGTCATCAATCATCAATTGGTTAACTTTACTTTCATCGATTAGTGGAAAAAGTATTTTCTTCAAATATATTTGCCGGCACCCATTGCGACTATTTTGTCGATTATAATCGAAATTTTGTGATCTTTGATTGATTATTGAGCGATCATTTGATATCGTTAAATGATTGTTATAAAATGGCATCGAACGATTATCATAACTCGTCATTGATTTATTATTGAAATGTTCTTTTATAATAGGATCCTCCATTAAAATATACATAGATTATGTTGTCCAAAATTGAACGCTCCCTGTTCCCTCAAACTCAAAAAATGCTAAGTTGAAATTATTGAAATTATTGAAATTATTGAAATTGTTGAAATTATTGAAATTGTTAAAATTGAGTTCGCAAATTTTATAAAAATATAAAATTTTATGATATATATAATG
>Ga0206798_1183_pt1 | contig 11941 bp, 10 predicted proteins | sample Alteio_BWOrgCont_66_FD_152893 | JGI IMG/M metagenome (GOLD analysis project Ga0206798, IMG submission 152893) | Enriched cells from forest soil in Barre Woods Harvard Forest LTER site, Petersham, Massachusetts, United States -... | ecosystem: Environmental > Terrestrial > Soil > Temperate forest >...
TCCATTTATTCAATACTGGATCTAGAATATGTGCACTCGTCACAAAAATACGTACTCCATACATATTCGAATATCGGTCGGTTATCTTTCCAATCGGCTCAAAAAACAGATTTGGTTCACACATAAAAGTAAGTAAATGAAGTTCTGATTGATGAATATGTACATTAGAGTATGACCATGGATGTTGTGGAGTATTTTTTACTACTCGAATTGGTCCCATTGGTTTATGGCTATCCAATTCGCATAAGTTCGCAGTCTCTGTTACTATTCCAAATAATATGTTAGATTCACACCCATTCTCTCTTACGTGAATAATTGTGGATTCTTTTTTGATTCGAATCGTAACACTAGTAGCTAGTTCGGACATTATTCAATAATATCTAATAATAAAATAAACACTTCAAGCAGTTCATTAATCAATTTTTATTGAAATTGATAATCAAATTCAATAAAAATTATTTATCGGGTACTTTTACATAATCAATCAGTGCCGTAAAAAACCCAACAAAACATTCAATTCCAAAATAATCAGCGACAAGCTTCCATCTTTCCAAATCAAAATCGAATTTCAATAGTTCATCAATATTCGGCCATTCTTTTCTAAATAACAAATTAGTCATCCATTTCATAATCAGTTTAAAAGAATCAAGAAATTCAATTGGGTGTCCAATTTGTTTGCCAAATCCTTCACCACCAAAGATTGGACTATTCTTGTCAAAAAAATCAAATAAAAATGGCAAAATTGTTATTCGTGTGATCGAATTAGGGTCTGTTCCAAATTTTGCCACTACAAAAGACTGTTGATCCATAAGTTCACAAACATCATCAAGAAATGATTCGTAAATTAAATCTTTTGTAATAAAACTCGGAACAATTAGTTTCGAAATTAAACCTTTTAGTTCCAAATAATTATCTGGCTTGTCGTCATACTCGAGCGTCGGAAGTTTCAAAAAAGAAATTGTCCGAAAATAAACAAAATCAGTTTTGACAGCGCTGTAACACATTAAACAATCAGCCAATGGATAAACTCTACCATTACTGTCCACAGTTACAATTCCCTTAGAATATTTAAGAGTAACCGGCACCAAAACCCATGCACCAAGGGTCTGGTCAAAAATAGTTGCACATGTGATCGCAATGCGTGTTTTCAAATCAATATCTTCGAGACATTTGATCATGATGTGATTTACCAAATCGATATCTTCGAGACATTTGATTTGTTTCGTAGCCAGATCGAAGAACTGATTATCTTCGCAACTGATCCAAATACGCGAAAAATCCGAATCATGGATTGGTTCAGCCAACATTGCATACAAGTTACCATGTAAACTTCGACCAATCTTTGCATGATATCCGGATCTTTTTTTTCGTATATCACTCAGTGATACACAATGATGATCGATACACAGTCCAAATAGACAATAAGATTTAATTGCATTGTCTGTCGGAATGATCCGATTTAGCCGGTCATTGTACATACATTTGATCGTTTCTGGCAAAGTAGTCTTCATTTGTAGATATTCAATATCATTATTAATGACTCATTCAAGCAGTTCATTAATCAATTTTTTTTAATAAAAAATTGATTAACATAAAACCTTGATTAATTAATAAATCAATACAATATCAATGGCCAAACTCAAGCTCAATCTTGACTATAAAAAATTAGATTTCAAATGCTTTCCAATGATAGCCGACATGCTGCTAAACCAATGTTTATTGATGGTCAACGGAAATAAATTTAGGCTAGTTGAGATTGAATTTTATTTAAATTGTCCCACCCATGTTGATCCCTATGTTCACTGTTTGGAAGACCAGCTATTATTTAGAAGTTTTTATTTCCATCGGTTCAAAAATGGCACTTACAAAGGTGGCACATTTAAGGGATTAGACATTACATTTGGTAATAAAAAAACCGAAACATACTTTGGTATTTTGATTAGATCAATTGAATCAGTTGCCGATTCGAACATTATTGAGGGCCCATGTAACGTCGTCAATCGAATTTTGGCCGAATACAATATAGAATCAATTCTAGAGTTTACCAATGGTCAAAATTTAAACATCGATGACAATGACAATAATTTTATTTTAATTTCAAAAAAGAATTTACCTAGAAAAGAACTATTTATCGGACAAAGAATTGGACTATCGGCTGCCCATCCGGACTACCAATTGTATCCGTATCGTTTCGCCACCAACAAAGATAAACTAAAAAAGAAAAAAACTACACTGTTTGAACTGGATTTGATTGATTCGGTTGATTAGTTTGGTTCGGTTGATTAGTTTGGTTTGATTGATTATTAATTTCAATATTAGGAATTTTATCAATGCCTAAATTTGCTAATAAAATATTAACTTGGTTAGTTAGTGTCGTACTTTTACTCATGGCATACAAACTGAATCTGGAAAGTACTGTTGCCAATGTACCAAAACATCCTGCCAAAAATGCCAATATTGCTATATTAAAAATACCAGATGCGAATGCTAAAACTGTACTAATTCCAGTACATACATGCGATATCGTATCGGTAACATCTCCGACAATCTCCCACCAAAATTTGGCGACCAAAATATATTTAATATCATCATAATAAGATTGTTCAATTAGATCTTTATAAATTCTATCAACCAAATCAGTTTTATCTGAAACTAATTGGTTATCTTGTGTGGGTTGATTGATTTCTGGAGTATGATGAACATCAATAACAACATCATTAACATCGATCGAATGAGACTGAAACTGAGACCGAGACATTAAGTTTAATTATGTTATTAGTTATTTATATTAAAAAATTTGGATCAAGATAATTATTTAATATCAGCTTATTCCATGATTCTGCATACTTGATTTTATCAAATGCGATTTCATTTGAATACATTTCAAATAGCCCGTTAATAGACAAAAATCCAAATACTCGAATCGTTTGGTTGATATAGTCATCGGTATATTTTTTCATATTTTCAACCAATTCATCATTAAAAGATTCACCAATGCTAATTGTATCGGCCAAACGATCAATTCCAACAACAAATATCCCACGACGAAGACTCCCGTAAAAGTAAACTTGGTCGAAGTTTTCTTTGACCATTTTGATAAATTTAACAGATTTGTCTAATGTTATAATTCCTCCCAATTCAAATATTCCGATTCCACCAATCTTTATAACTTTTAATGCATAAATGATACTTTGTAGATTCTGTTCGGCGTAATTATCTTCAATATTATCATATTTATTGATAGAAACTCCTTGCATATCAAATTTACTTAAAAAAACAAATTTACTATTCGGTAAAATATCAAGCCCTGATACGAAAATATCGGCATACGGAATGGCATCGACTAATTCGGAATTTTTGACATATTGAGTCATTTTTTTTTCGTCAATTTCTTTTGTTATAGGAAATTTATTGATTACTTTTGATTTGGTTTTTAGTTTGAAATAATAATTAATACCCTTGACAAATTCAGAAGCATTACCGTATCCTAAAATCTGTATATTATTTGAAAATTTTATTTGATACTGATTTAAAATATTCAATATCAGAACAAAACCTGCCGAAATATTCGAATTGAATTTAGCATTAATATAAAATTCGACCCCAAATTTTGTGTCAGTACGATTTGCCATCCGCAAAATCTTAACATTTCCCAATGACATATTTCCCCTCATATCAATACTAATATTGAGCACCTGTAATAGTTTTCCCAAATATAACAAATCCTTCGCGAATCCGCCAATAGGTAGACTCGGATTAGAATCAATGTTTCCTCTAACAAAATCTTGATAAATCTTCATTGCTCCTAAAGTAACTTTAACATCGCTATCTAACAATTTTTTAACTATTTCGGCAATAAATAAATTTTTTTGTCTGGTCAAAATATCATACAAAATAATTTCCTTGTCAACATCTAAAATTTGGTCTAATATACCATACAAAACTTTCAGATAAGCCAGTTTATCTTTAAAATTATTGAATGAATAGTAAATCTGGTCATACAATTCGTTATCAACAATATCAAAATCAAGTATTCCAACGACAAATTTATCGGTATCAGTATCATTCATAAATTCTTTTGATGAATATTCTTCGTTCATTTTCTTATCAGAATAATTTAAAGTTGTTTCTCCATTTGGCGAAATGATTTCCCAATCATTAATAATATCGAACAACATATTCAAATCTGATTCTCCAATTCGATATTCATAATCAATAAAGATCAAATTGACATAAGGTATGTATTTTTCTTCGAAATCTTTAAATTCAACTTTTCTGAAAAATCTTTTACCTAACATCGCAAATTGGTACAACAAATTTGGTTGTTGAACACGAAATGACATGTAGCAGTTGCCGTGGTGATTTAGTGTTCGAAGTGCTTTTACAAACAGAATAAATGGTTGTAAATAATAATAGTTAAGATATCCGGCATAATCTTTATTTTGCTTTAGTACTTCAATAATAACTAAATTGGTCGGCTCATCTGAATCTGATTGACTCAACGATCTGATAATTTGCAAATCAATTTGATACTTGTCAACAATTTTAGTCAAAAAATTATTCAAATAATTATTGATTGATGGATCAGTCGATGTATCCAATACGTGTACTCGATATTTGAGTTGCAATTCGTGTAGAAAATCATAATATGCAATCGCTTCAATCCACATAAATCTCGATGTATAAAATGTCACTGTAGATTCCCTCACTAACGGTTGAAAAACATTTAATTTTATGAAATTAACATAATACTGGACGATATCCTTATACACAAATTCATGTTGACTAATTTGCATTTCAAAATCACGTTTCCAATTAATATTCGGAAACGATGTTGGTAACAAAAAATGTATAGTATCAAATACAACCAAATATGGATCCGTCAGTGCCCTCAAATAAGTTTTGTTAAATCTTGATTTATAGGTCGATTTAATCTGTATATCGTAATTTTTTTCTATAATTATATTTTTTTTCATTCGATATGATCAATATAAGAATGTACCGATTTTTTCTTTGATCATCTTTTCATTAAACAGTATATTGACAATATCATTTAAGAACAATTTAGTATCATTCGGATTCATTTTTGGAAGATCGTTCGAAATATTAACTAATTTTATTTGTTGGTCTGTAGTTATTATAATATTGGCAACAAACAATCCGAAATGTTTTGTGGCTAAACAATCAAAATCGGCTGTATTGATGTTAAATAACGTCAACATATACTTTTTATCGCTGTAAAATAACATAATCAGTTTTAATAATTCATTAACTTGTTTATTTATTTTTTGGTCAGATATTTTTGATTTGTAATATTGGTCATCATTAATTAAGAAAATTACTTCTAGTGTAGATTCTAGTTCAATTTCTTCTACAATTAAAAATTCTTTGAAATTAGTAATATTTGACCAAAAGTCTACATATCCAATATTATCGACTCTTTCTCTAATAACAAATCCATCCAAATTTTGGATTGACCAATGATTTTGGAGTGAAATTGTAGAATAAGTTTCGGTATTGACATAGTGATATTTTAGAAGATATTTCTCACTGAATTGTTTGTCATAAAAATTAAACATACTCAATAAATGAAATTTGTTAGTAATTCCGACATTTATAAGGATAGATCTGGCATACTTGGCTTCAGTTTTTAAATCATCAGATATTAATAGGCCCAGTTCTTCTCCGATAGTCCATACACCCCATTGATTATCTTTAAATAAATCTCTGACTACTTCACTATCAAATGCGTTGTTTGTAATCATGTATGTGCGATACGGTGTCTTTTTTGGTGGAACAAAATCATTTGGATCCATGTAAAATCCAGATTTTTCGACTGGAAATTTTGGCGGATACAACTGGTCGACAACCGTCTCCATCATGCCACTCAGATAGTTTTTATTTCGATGATTATCTTTAATCCATAAATCAGTTTTGTCATTAATCTCTAATAAACCAATCTTGTCATTAATCTCTAATAATTTGACCCGATAGTCGTCAGTGACTAATATATCAGCACCATACACTTCAAAACAATCTGAAGATTCTGGATAACATTTGTATGTGTTAATCCGATTAATGTGATAAAACAATTCCACCATTTGGTCAACCACATAGTTCGTCATTCTTAGTGGGTAGTATTCTTTTGACGTATCATTGAAATACAAATTTGCTATCGATGATTTGGCATGTGTATCATGAATATCTTTATTTGCATAATCACCCCGATAATACGGCAATTTCGCGGTTAATAGTTCACAGTTACGATCAATGTAAAATTTGTTCTGGTGAATTAACAAATAAGTTCTAATATGAAATTTACGATTGAGTATTAGCAATGGATTGTTAATATATTCGGCGATAACATAATCATTGTAGCTAGTTTGCTTCATGGCTGATTCAAGATCACTTTTGTTTGTAATAATTGATATACCTGCCCCGCTATACCCCTTGACTGGTTTCAATATCCAAATTTTATTTTTCAGATCAAATTTTGCATATGTTGATTTGTTAATCGGATGTTGCTCAGCCATAAATTTCCGACACAAATCTTTGTCATATGCATAAAATGCATCGTACAAATACATTTTATTCGCAATGCCTCTGCCACTGTTATTTTTAATGTTAGACAATTTTGATCGGATTCCGTACAATTTGGGATCGTATACAAATTTACCATCTCGATAAAAAAAGGTTAGTTCACCTTGTCCATCATACTCGCTCCAATTGCCCCTCTCATCAAATACTTTCCGAATAGTGTCAATATCCAAATAGTCAGTCTTAACCAAATATGTATACTTAGACATTATACTTACTAATATTTAGCAGCAATAAAAAAAAATTGAAAATTAAATATTTGTAACCTTTATTCAATCAATTTGACAAAAGATCAAATATGTTAGAATGTATTCCAATTGAAATTATCAAAGAAATTATGAATTATTTGGAAGACTTCGAATATACAATAATGACATTCGTTTCTAAAAAATGGAAATGTTTTAAAACGAAACAAATCAACAAGAAATCGTTTATGAATTTAGTTGCGAAGTCTGGACATCTAAATTTGGTTCAATGGGCACATCAAAATAATTGTTCATTTGACGAAAATACAACTGCAAATGCGGCTTGTGGAGGATCGATAGAAGTGTTAGAATGGTTGAAAAACTATGGATGCAAATGGAACGAATCAACATGTTTGGAAGCAGCCAAAAATGGCCACTTGGATATTCTGATTTGGGCCCGATTGTATGGATGCTCATGGGATTTTCGGGTTGGTTTCTTGGCTGCCGATGGAGGCTATTTGAATATTATTAAATGGATCTATGATAATGGTTATCAACATCAGTTACATATTTATTGTTGTGCGGCCCAAAATGGGCATTTAGACATTATTCAGTGGTTAAAATCAAATTATTATGAATTTGGTACAACAGCATGTGATTATGCGATTATCGGAGGCCATTTTGAAATTGTTAAATGGTTGTGTGAAAATGGTTGTAAACCAGATGCTGACACGTTTGCTGTTGCTGCCGCAAATGATCGTTTGGATATTGTTATATATTTAAAAAATAATGGATACCAATGGGATTCAGAATCATGCTATTCTGCAGCTGTTAATGGCAATTTTGATATGCTCAAATGGCTGCTGACAAACGGATGCCCGTATAATTCACAAATTTATTTGGCTTCTGATCAATATCCCAATATTCGAACATGGTTAGAAGAAAATCAATATCAACGATAAAAAATTGAATAATTAAGTGCTTAATTACTCAATTATTCAATTAAATATCATATTTCGATGGACGAATGTATTCCAAGAGAAATATTCCAAACAATCATGAATTTGATGGCAGATTTTGAATTGCCTATCATGTTATTTGTTTGTCAAGAATGGAAAGTGATTATTAAACAATTATTTATAAATAGACTTGGGCCAAAAAGAGGTTTTTGTGAAAATGTTGCCTTGAATGGATATCTAAATCTCTTGGTGTGGGGCAGGTCAAACGGTTGTCCATGGGATAAATGGACGAGTTTGAATGCCGCTTCGGCAGGCCATTTCGAAGTTTTAAAATTTGCTTTAACTGATGTTCGGAATTGGTCCTCTGCAATTAATTCGAGAGCTGCTCGGGGAGGCCATTTAGATATTCTTAAATGGTTGCATTCAATCACATATCAATTCGATGACTCTTGTTGTTCCGAAGCCGCGTCTGGGGGGCATTTGAAAGTTTTACAATGGCTGCGAAAGAAAAAATGTCGCTGGAGTGAAGCAACATGTTCATCGGCTGCTAGAAATGGCCATTTAGAAATTCTTGAATGGGCACATTCAAATGGTTGTCAATGGAACGAATCAAGTTGTGCTGGTGCGGCATTCGGCGGACATTTAAATATTCTACAGTGGCTAAGAGCCCACGATTGCCCGTGGGATGTATGGACTTGCCACTATGCCGCTAATCGAGGTTATTTTGATATTCTTGTTTGGGCATTTCAAAATGGTTGCCCATCTAATTCAAATACACTTCGTTCTGCCATAAATGCCGGCCACTTAAACATAGTTAAATGGCTAAAGGAAGCAGGCTATCATAATGATCCAACCGCATGTGGTACCGCTGCGATACATGGCCAACTAGAAATTCTCAAATGGCTTATCGAAAATAACTATCCATACCAGTTGAATGAACTTTTGTATGATGCCCGTATCAACCAGTATTTTCATGTTATCTCTTGGTTAGAAGAAATGAAATAAAAGAATTCTTGATATTATTAATCGATTGATTAATAAAGGAATTTTTGCGATTTAATACTAGGAAAATATGTTTAGTACTTTAAAGCAAAAAAACGACTCTATATCACCCCTATAAGTGATATAAATTCGATTTTTCTGCTCACGCCTAGGCGTGAGTTTAATATGATATACAACATCATTTCCCGGTCAGAATTTGATGATATTTAAAAAAAATTGAAATTAAAAGTGCTTGATCATAGTAACTAATTACCAACAAATTAAACCAATGAACCCATTACTCGTCATCAAAGCAACCAATTTCGCAGCTATCGCGCATCGTGACCAGCGAAGGAAAAATCAAGACAAGACTCCATACATCAATCACCCAATCGAAGTAATGACGATGTTATTCGATGCCGGAGTTACTGATACAGCCACCTTATGTGCCGCAGTCTTACACGATACGATCGAAGATACTTTAGTTACACAAGATCAACTATTAGAAGAATTTGGGCACGAAATTGCGATTATTGTCACCGAATGCTCCGATAATAAATCACTACCAAAAGAAATTCGTAAACAACAACAAATTGAACATGCTCGTGTTGTATCAACCGAAGCCAAATTAGTCAAAGCGGCAGACAAATTATCAAATTTGTCTGATTTAGAGTTGAATCCACCACCAACATGGACCAAAGAATACATCGATGGATATTTCACTTGGTCATATGCAGTCTGGTTGGAACTCAAAGGCAAAAATGATCAAATCGATAACAAATTAGAGGCATTATTCAAAGCCAGAAATTTGACTGACTTGAGTGCCGACCAACTAAAAGATGCACTAGATTCTTATTATGACCTAATCAAAGGATCAAAATAAATCAAGGTAAAATCAAAAATACTTTTTACATAAAAAAAATTTTTGATCAAATGTTACTCACACAATCATGCATTTCGGAAATAAGAGTATGAAATGAAATAAGAGTACTGTCAATAACTTGTGGGAATATACCAAGACTTAACTCGTCAAATTTATTAAATTCGATATTCGCTTCCCTGATTTGAATAAATGCATTATGTAGTTGACATATTAATAATTTTACTTTTAAATCAATCGAACCAATTAAATTAATTTTTGTTTGGTCTGTATTGATTTTATTAATTAATATCTTATAAATATTAATAGTAGCAAAGGTTATTTTCGAAAAAGGATCCTTTTGATTCGCTTGTTTTCGAAAGCCACTATAATCATGAATAAGTGTGCTAAATATTTTATCAATTTGATTTAATGTGAACATGCAATTGTTGAAATGTTCATTTAAATGTACAATTTGTGCACTTGCTAATTCAAACATTTTAATTTTTTCTTCAATATCGGTTGAAGCGCGTTCTTTACAATTTTCTACAGAATCGTTTTGAATTTCTGCAATTAGCTCCGAATCGACCATTTGTTGTTGATAACAAATTGGAACTAACTGTTTTTATTCAAGCAGTTAAAATTTCAATTTTTTTTCGAGATATTAGTTATATTTTAATTGCCAATAATAAAAATTGAAAAAAAAAGTCTCTAATGACTATATTAAAAGATTAACCAATATATAAAATCAATCATGGGAAGTAAATCTAGTCATTCTCAAAAATCAACATCGACATCGACATCGATATCGACATCAAAACCATTTTTTTCATCTGCGCCCAAAAAATCATACGCATTCATCAAAGACCAATACAAAACTTACGAGGAACTTGAAAAAGGTCTCAGAGAAGCTGGTTTGGAGGCATGTCAATTAATTGTTGGTATCGATTTTACCAGATCGAATACTTGGCAAGGCGGGACGGTTAACAATCAAACATATTATGAAAAAGATAATTTACATTCGAGGCATCCGTATCCCAATCCGTACCAGCATGTATTGCAAATCATGTGTAAATCTTTGGCTAATTTTGATAATGATGGACTTATTCCGGCATACGGATTTGGAGATACCCGGACAACAGATCGGTCAGTTTTTTCATTTTACGCCAACGAATATGGCCAAGATATGCCATGTTTACGTTTGGAAGGTGTTTTAGAGAGATATAATCAAATCATCACTGACATTGCTAGTGAACATATTAAAATGTCGGGACCTACATCTTTCGCTCCACTCATTTACAGGGCGATTGAAATTGTAAAGCAGACCAAAGAATATCATATCCTTTTGATTGTTTGTGATGGCGCTGTAGATAAAGAAGCAGTTACAATTGAGGCTATCGTTGAGGCATCGAAATATCCATTAAGTATCATCTGTATTGGAGTCGGACGTGGCCCTTGGGATGTCATGGAAAAATTTGATGACAATATTCCAGAACGTGATTTTGATAATTTTCAATTTGTGAATTTTCATGAAGTTATGACTAGGTGCGAAAGTGAAGAAACAAATTTCGCCCACAAAGCTTTGATGGAGATCCCGGACCAGTTTGAATATATCAGATTCAATTTGTTGTCGAAAATGTAATGATTTAATTAAATTAATTTAATTAAATTAATTTAATTAATTAAATTTACCATTTAGCGCGTTTATTTTTTTCTTCCAAGTACTTTTTTTTGTACTTCATGTACTTATCGTAATCTTCATCTCGGTTCCAGTCACGACCTCCCATTTGGCCAGACGAATGGGAACCGGTCGCGGACAGACTACCAAGTACAGTAGGAACGGTAGGAGCAGTTGCACTTGATTTTGAAGATGGAACAGTTTTAGGTCCAGATACCGAAGTTGGGGCTACCGGGACCGATGTCGAAGTTGTCGCAGTTGGAGCTGGGGGAACAACTGCCGTAGAGCCATTCTTGGACTTGCGGGTAATTGGAATGTTGTATTCGCAAGTCAAACCAATGCGAACACCCATATCTCCTTCGTCACTAGTCAAAATGTATGTCATTACATGCTTTGACATTTGGTATGATTTGAGTTCATCCCATGTTTCTGGTTTAGGGCCACGAACCTTTTTCATTTTACACATCTCAAAAACCTTGGTTCTGAGCATATGTTGTGTCTCGTTATCAGATCGGTTCAAATTAATTGCTGAATGCTTTTTTTCTGAGCACTCTTTGACGAGTCGGTATTCATGAATGTTTTGGGCAATTAGTGGAAATCGTTCCTTGATTTGTTCACAAACGGCATGTTTGAGTGCGCATTCCCACTTTATATGGTTTTTTAGCCATTCGGCCTTTGCTTC
>Ga0206798_1184_pt1 | contig 11931 bp, 8 predicted proteins | sample Alteio_BWOrgCont_66_FD_152893 | JGI IMG/M metagenome (GOLD analysis project Ga0206798, IMG submission 152893) | Enriched cells from forest soil in Barre Woods Harvard Forest LTER site, Petersham, Massachusetts, United States -... | ecosystem: Environmental > Terrestrial > Soil > Temperate forest > O...
TGGCATCAAACAGAAACTGGCAGACAACCGCTTGGCCACGCCCCTGTTTGATACCGGGCGGTTCACCCGGAACATCGAGGCCGCCTTCACCGCGATATACGCGCGCTACCGGTCCGGCCGCGCGGCGGACCATATCGTCGTTTCCGGCGCCTGAGCGTGAACTGCGGCCCCCTGCCCCCAAACATAGGCCTCACTCGTCCCTCGGCTATCGACCGACTGCGCCACAGACCTTAATGCCCCGCCATCCCATCTGGATGCGCACCTGGCTATGCAGCTTGGGCCGGCATTCGGGCGAAACCGCGAACTGATAGGCGCGTCTGATGGCCGACGTGTTAAGCGGCATTAATTTGAACTGTTTCCCACCGCCTGCTTTGCTTTATTTGCGGTGGGGGTCACCAATCATGGAAAGCGTTGAGCATTATCAGACTCGAGCTGAAGAATGCGCCCGTCAGGCAAATGCTACTGATAACGAAGAATTGCGGAATGAATTGCTGTGCCAGATGAAAATCTATCTGGGTGTCGTGGTAAGGCTGCGAAACTACGCTATTGGGAAAGGGTTTTCAGTCGCATCTGGCTAAAACTGGTAGTTCCATGTTTTGGTATCACCGGGTATTCTGATCACGCTAAGGATTTCCCTGTTCTCCCGATGAAATTCCCTGTTACGGCAGAAAAATTCCCTGATAATTTTTGCAGGGAATTGGTCCAGAAACAGCTGAATTTCCTGGGTTATTCGCGACCGGTTTGGGCGAAAAGTGGCCCAATCGAGTAAAATTCCCTGTTAATTCCCTGATAAACAGGGAATTTCGGCGGAGCCAGGTTCGCCCTGCACTGCGTCCACAGCCAGCTTTTCTGGCATTTCCTGTGAGAACAGAATTCTCAATAGCAGAACAAATAGCCCACAAAGGGTGACTTTGGGCGCATAGAGTCCACCCCAGAAGTCCCCCCAGCATTCTACCTCGATCCAGTTCGCTGAAACTGCAAACTAAGGTATCTCAGGAAGGGCGGAGATGAGACGATTCAAGCGTCCGCCCGTTTGGGGCTGAGGATGGCAACCGAACAGATTCCTATAACGCCAGCCCTCGTTCGATGGGGAAGAGAACGCGCCGGGGTTACCGCACAAGCAGCCGCCGAACGCTTTCCTCGGATTGAGGATTGGGAAAACGGTGCTGCGTTCCCTACCTATCCGCAGTTGGAGCAACTCGCGGAATATCTGAAGCTCCCAGTGGCGGTGTTTTTCTTTCCGGAACCACCATCCGTGCCGCGCATCCGGGAAACGTTCCGCACTTTGCCGGAGCAAGAATACGAACACATTCCAAGACGCATCAGACTGCTACTTCGCAAAGCGAAGGCGTTTCAACTTAATCTTGCCGAGCTAACGGGCGGGCGAAATCCAGCCCGTCAATTAATTACCCGTGCGTTGTCTGTCGATGTAAGTACCAACGTGCAACAGTTGGCTACTGCCGTTCGCGAATTCATAGGGGTATCGCTGGAACAACAATTCAGTTGGCAGGACCCAGACGTTGCGTTGAAACAGTGGCGTGACGCGCTCTACCGTGCCGGTATCTTCACTTTTAAGGATGCATTTGAACTCGACGAATATTCAGGGTTTTGCCTTTTCGACGAAGAATTTCCGATCATCTATGTCAACAACAGTTCGACTAAAACCCGCCAGATTTTCACGCTTTTTCATGAACTCGCACACCTCATGTTCCACACCAGTGGAATTGATACGCTAACGGACGAGTTCGTAGCTCATCTTCAGGGCGACAATCAGAAAATTGAGGTGTTGTGTAACCGCTTCGCGGCGGAGTTTCTCGTTCCAACCGCAGCTTTCAATGCGGCAATGGCGGACCGCGCTCCCTCAGAAGCTACCGCGACTGGCCTGACGGATATTTTGTACCAGCGGAAGTGAGACTACTACATAGCCGTTTTCTGATCTAGATGGTGCATTAGCGGCGCCACGGTTTGCGGCGCAGGTGGTCTATATCCAAGCGATGAATGGGGTCTGACGGTGTTGTAGTGTTGGCGCCATTGCTCGATGAGGACCTTGGCTTCCTTGAGGCTGTAGAAGATTTCGCCGTTGGGCAGTTCGTCTCGCAGCTCTGATCCGCGATTCCCGCTTCCCGGCACGCGATCGATACCGATTTGCCTTGTGACGTCGCCACCTCTATCTGCCGCAGCAGCGTCACAATCTGCTCCGGGGTGGGTCTCTTCTTCGCCATATCCAAGCTCCTTTCCAAGCCAATTTCTATCAAATCGCTTGGTACAAAAAGAGCCAGTCAGGTCACGTGTGGCACCGCAAAGCCATGCGGCGTTTCGCCAGCCACTGCAATGTCGATCATCACACCGTAAGCTGTCTCCAGATACCTCGTGTATTTATCCATTTTAAATAGCGAGGAACTCTCCCTACCTAAGATGAGCTTTTTCCGGATATCGCTCAATTGACTAGGCTCGGTAGCTAACATTCGCGCCAAGTGTTCATAATCACTTAGATCGTTCGCAATCAGCTCTGGAAGTCCTAAAGTCGTCAATAAACTAGCCGCTACGCGTCCTGCAAAAGAGCTTCCACGACAGGTAACAAGTGGTAATCCAGCCCATAGCGCATCGCTCGCGGTCGTGTGTGCGTTATATGGCAATGTATCCAAAAACAAATCAGCACGCACATGACGGTCTAGGTGCTGTTGCAAAGGGATGCGGGGAGAAAAGACAAGTCTCTGCGGTGCAACTCCGCGGGTCTGAGCTGCTTTCTTTAGGTTTTCTTTCGCACCCATGTTGTCCTCCAGTAGCCAAAGGACACTATCTGGAACAGATCGAAGCAGCCTCATCCAAATGTCAAATATTGCTGGAGCTATTTTCCAGTTATTGTTGAAACAACAGAATACAAAGGCATCATTCGGCAGGCCGAAGTCCGGCGGTGCCGACTGCGTTTCGGGTAAGGAACGGTTCGTGTCACGCGGTTGATAGGCGACAGGCAGGTGAACGATACATTCGCTGTAATAATGTTGTTCAGAAGCCGGGAGTGCTATTTGGTCAGCAATTATGTAATCGATTGAACTCATTGCCATCGTCGCAGGAAATCCCAGATAGTTCACGGCGATGGGAGTCGGCCGGCAGGCAAGAATACCGGGGCGCGCATCTTGTGTGTGCCCCTTTAAATCAACAGCGATGTCAATCTTTCTGTCAAAGAGAAGTTGGGCGACCTCGCGGTCGGTGCTTCGTCGCACATCATGGAAATTTCGGCCAAAGATAGCTCTTAATTCGTCTCGCGTGGAGCTAGCATCGTCCGGCCCATAAGAGATGGCAACAATCTCAAAACTGGAGCGATCATGACGCTCAAACACTTCCGCGATCAAATGTGCAGTCGCATGTTCGTGTAAATCACCGGAAAGATACGCAACACGAATCTTTCCGGGTCGGGAAATGGAACGTCTTTCAAAGACCGGCTGGGCCGCCATGCTTTTTGCGACGAATGTTGCTGTTCCGGCCCGCTGCAGTTCGGCATCAACACCATACGCCAACAATGTCAGTGGAGGGATTGCTGCACCTTTAGCAATTTGCAGAGGCAATTGCATCTTGATTTCCTCCGACCGTTTCCAGTCACAGGTTCCGATCACGGCTGTTGCAAGTGCCCCGAATGCATGGGAATGATTTGGATCTAACTCTAACACTTTGTCGAAACTGCTTGCAGCTTCAGCGAGTCGGCCTAGCGACTGCAGCGCTACGCCTCGATGGTACAGCCCAGGCAGACTATCGGGCGCGATTTTAAGGGCAACTTCGAAATTTGTTAGTGCTTCGCTGAAACGGTATTCCTTGTGCAGTAGAGATCCGATGTTATTACGTAGAAGCGGGTCATTCGGCTTCTGGGCGATCGCAGCTTGGAAGTTTTCTAGTGCCTCTTCATAGCGACCCATATCCTGAAGTACCGATCCACGATTGCTTAGAGCCTCAGCGAAGTTAGGTTGTATTCGCAGCGCGTGATCGATGGTCTCCAGCGCTTCGGGATATCGACTTAGTTCTCGCAAGGTGACGCCACGGCCGTTTAGCGCGTGGGGATGGTTGGATGCCAATGCTAAGGCGAGATCGAAACTTGCCAAAGCTTCGTCGGGACGAGCCAGAATTCTCAGAGTATTACCACGATTGATGAGGCAGTTAATATGATGCGAATTGATCGCAAGTGCAGCGCCAAAATCCGCCAACGCTTCTGCCGGATGGCCCAGCATAAGCCGTAAGCTACCGCGGTTACTAAGAGTGTCCGGGTTATTAGGTGCTAGTTGAAGCGATTTATCGAAGGCGTCCACGGCTAAGCTGAGCTTGCCGGCCCCCTGCAAGGCTAGCCCGTAATTCGACCACGCCTCAGCCAGCTTTGGACTTACTCTCAACGCGGCGCCAATTAGCTGGACCGCTTCTTGGTATCGTGCTTGCTGGTAACATAATATTCCCAGAAAATGAAGAGCGATGACATTGCTCTCATCAACTCTGAGAACCCCCCTATAACTTTTCTCGGCGTCCTCAAGTTTACCACTTTGATGAAGCTTGATGGCGACATCCAAAGATTGGCCGACGTGCGGGCTGTTCGTCATAGCGAGATCGCCCCATGCTTAACCCATTTGCCGTCTTTATTTAGCGCGGGCGAAGAGCCCAAAAAGCGTTTATCTCGTCGTACCAGCGCATCAATATGAAATCTTGCCCTTGAGGAGCCTGAACGAAAAGAAGTTAATTCGGACGATCATCGCGCGCTTTTCTATATGCATTTTTGAGCATGTTACGGTAAAGCTCTTCTAGATCAGAGGCAAACCGTACAGGATTAAACAATGGCGCGGTAGCACGCGCAATGCCGAGCCTCTCTCGTACAGTCTTTAATCGAGTCGGATCCTTGGCTAGGGCGAGTGCTAGATTCTCATATTGATGTATGTCCTCAGTCACGAGGTCAGACAGACCAACGGCAGCGAGAAGGCTCGCTGCAACGCGGGAAGCGAAACTCGCGCCCTTCATAGTCACAATCGGTAGTCCCACCATTAATGCATCAGCCGCTGTAGCGTGCGCGTTGTAGGGAAATGTGTCGAGAAACAGATCAGCAAGCTTCAGTCGCGTCAGATGTTGAGCGTTGGTTTCGGTGGGAGGCGCGAATATAATCCGGCCGGCGCTAACGCCAAGGGAATTCGCTTTCATTCTGAGGTTATGAATGGTTGACCCGTTGCCCTGACGCAGCCATAAGACACTTCCCGGCACAGCTTTGAGCAGACGCATCCAAACGTGGAATTGAGCAGCGCCAATCTTCCACGGATTATTGAGACACGCGAACACAAAACCTTCCGAGGGCAAACCACACTCGACGCGACAAGCCTCTGCCAATGTAGGAGGAGTGGAAGCGGGCCAGAAAGTGCTGGGCAGGTGCGAGATTGATTCGCTAAAAAATGACTGGTCCTTTAAAGGCGCTACAATAGCGTCTGCGATAATGTAGTCGATAAAATCAGCGCCGGTTGTTCCCGCGTAGCCTAACCATGTCGCGATAATCGGCGCGGGCCGGAATCTGCATATCCCGGGTCGCCATCCGTCTGTTTGGCCATTCAAATCTACTAATATATCCACTTCAAGAGCCCGAATAAGTTGGGCAACTTCTTCGTCACTAAGCGCTGCTACGTTGTGGAATTGATCAAAGGTATTGCTTATTCGAAGAAACAGTTCGCTATCGTCACTGCGGCTGGTAAAGATACCGATTGCTTCAAAATGGGCGCGATCATGGTGTTCTAACACATTGACAACGTTTCTACCAACTGGATGTTCGCGTAGGTCGGATGATAGGTAGGCAATCCGGATACGTTCGTGGTTGTATCTTTGCCCTTGCCACAGCGGAGCAGGTGGTTGGGTAATGTGCGCCCTGTCCAGCTCCAGAGCTAGATTGATCTGTGAGCTTTTTCGCTGCAGAAGAGGATCGTCGCAGTAATTCAATAGCATTAGCGGCGGCAGAACCGCCACACCCGCGGTCAATTCATCCCTGATGCGTGAAGCCAGTCTGGCCACCTGCCCCCAGTCACAAGATTTGAGAGCTGCGCTTGCCATCATACCTAGAGCTTCGGGGTGTTTGGGGTTAATGCGAAGAGCCTGTTCAAAATCCGCCACAGCTTCCTCAAAACGTTCCAACGCAAATAGCATGGACCCGCGATTGTATAAAACGCGATCATCACGTCGCAGAACTAGGACATGATCAAGACTATCCAATGCCTCCTGGTAACGACCCATCTCCTTTAGAACGCCGGCCCGATTATTCCACGCGAGGTTTAGGTCCCCTTGTAATTTTAGGGCTTCGTCAAAGCCGGCAAGCGCCTCTGGTAAATGATGTAGTTTTTGGAGAATGGTTGCGCGATTATAGTGAGCGGCCGCCAAATCCGGCTCGAGAGAAATAGCGCTATCGTAGCCAGCGATCGCTTCTTTGCCGCGGCCGAGTTCCCAAAGAGTTAATGCCCTATCGTAGTGCAACTGTCCGCTGGGATTTCGACTTAGCTCTTTATTATATAGATCTAGAGCTTTGGTGAAATCACCGGTCCTATGAAGGGCAATGGCGCGTTTGTGGCGTTCGGACGACACTGGACTTAGCTCCTCGCTGCGGCCGGGCACGTTAGCGTCCAAACAGAAAACTACATGTAGTCCTGTAGCGTCGTCACGCCCTTCCATGCGTGACCATAGCGTATACTGGGTCGGGTGAGCCGCGCGTGTGATCCTCAGGGCGATTGCAGTGAGACTGCCCCAAGTCTTCTCGCGCCAGACAACCCTTCCGGCACGATAGTGTTAGTATGGCCGGTACCCTGAAACTCAACGAACGAGCACCATGCCGGCCTTGAGCCGCTGACCACCCCGGTCGGCCGGCTTCTTCTGCCCACAGATTCCCAGGAACTTGAGGGCCCGCTTGTCGGGGCCGCGAACAACCGTTTCCCGGATCCGCCAACCCAAGGTCCTCAGTAGAAGGTCGCGCCATATATCCTCAGGCGGATCAGCCGGGTCTCCGTTCCAGCGCCGGCGTCATTTTGGTGAACTTGCCTAGCATGCAAATTTCGCCGGAATTCAGCAAACGCATGCTCTGCGTATTCTCGCAGATGGAGGAATCGGGATTGCGCACGACCCAGACGTAGCCTTCAAAGACGAGGCCGGGACATGCGCTCTTGAAAGTGTTGCGCCACTGGGTGCCGTCGCGCATCTTGAATAAGATGGATGCGCCGCGGTTCTCCACTTTCTGGCTCATGATGTCGCGGGTGTCGATGCAGACAGACGCGTCGGCCAGGGCCGGGATTGAGCCGAACAGCTGAGACGCGACCAAGAATGCAGACAGGAAAACTATCCTCATCTGGACCTCATGGGTTTTTCTAACCTTAACCGCATCATCGCGCCGACCCAACCTCAGCTCTACTTAAAAAAACTGTAAGCCGGCGATTAATGGGTAAAATCTGATATTTGAATCCCGTCCAAGATTTCCCAGCGTTCGTTGGCATGCGAGTCTGTGGGGCGCGCACGGGAATCTCTCTCATTGTCACGCCAGCAGTTTGGCGCCACTTGAAAGCCAGCGGGCGGTCTAGTCCGGGAAAAATACAGCGAAAGCATGATTAGCCTGGTGCCGCACCCTGGATGTTAACCCGCACCATGTAGATGGACTGCGCGGCCGCCATGAAAAGATAATCGCGTTTGGGACCAGCGAAGCAGAGATTGGCACAGGTTTCCGGCAAACGGATGCGGCCCAGCAATTTGCCGGCGGCACTCCAGATCGTCACGCCCGAATAGCCCAGAATAGATGTGGAACCGAGCCACAGGTTGCCGCCGCGGTCAACTCGCATGCCGTCGGGACCGCAACGGATGCCGTCCACCATGCAATCGGTGAGTAGGCGGGTATTAGAAACCTTGGCACCGTCGACGTCCGATGCGTAGATCTTACCGCTTCCCATCGTGTAGACAATCTTGTAGTCAGGCGAGAAGGCAATGCCATTGGGGGTCCCCAATTTGTCGGGCGTGAAGACCAAGTCCAGCCGGCCGCTTGGATCCCAGCGATAAGTGTTGGCCGGCAATTCCATTGTCATGTTGCCCGCGCCGTCTTCCTGGCCCGGGCGGGGAAGACCTAGCCCGGTTTCGCCAAAATAGGGAGTGTCCAGGCGCGCGGTGTTGTTACCTGTCCCTGGCTCGTCGGGATGGCCTTCGGAAAGCGAACCGCCAAATGGGGGATCAGTGAACCAGATGCTCCCATCGCGATGGCAAGCGACGTCATTGGGCGTATTGAGGTGTTTGCCCTGAAAATGGTCCGCGATGACCGTCAATGAGCCGTCATGCTCCCATCGCACCAGTCGACGAAGGTAATGCTGGCACGAGATTTGGCGCCCCTGAAAATCAAAGGTATTGCCGTTGCTGTTGTATGACGGACGGCGGAAGGCCGTGACTTCGCCGGTCTCCCAGATGTAGCGATATTGAACATCGCCTTTGACGTCGCTGAACACCACATATTGGCCCTCGCCGCTCCACGCCGGACCTTCACACCACTGAAAGCCAGTAGCGAGGCGATGGATATTGGATTGGCCCATGCGCAAGCGGTTAAAAGCCGGGTCGACTACCAGAATATCAGGATCGGGAAACATCTGCGGCGGCGCGTCAGGTCCCCAAATCCGGGGTGGGTCGCTGATGACCGTCATCGGCTTGCCGACGGCCGCACCCGGCGGTGGCGCCGTATTGCGCGCGGCGGGCGCCTCTTGAGCAAAGACATGCGCCGGAAGCAAGGCGGCTGCCCCTACGACAAAACCGCGGCGTGAAGGTTTAACAGACATGATCCACCCCTTTTGGAAAACTCAAACGGGCAACGGCATTCTATGTTGACCGGACAGTAGAGGCCTGAATTTGCGCGGCTTTGGCCGTTGCACGCAAATCGCAATAACACAATGAGCGATCAAGTTATGTGATCGGATATCATATTCCGCGTAAAAGCTTACCGCGGGATCGGCCTGTGTTTTGACGATTGATGGCCTATAAGTGCTTGATCGGACAAGTGCGGAATTGGGCGAAGGTCTGTAGCGTAGACTAAGGCCGTTTCCCCGCCTATGCCGCCGCCCAAGCGCCCCGCCAACCCCACTGTAGTGCATACGCCCACTCAAAGAAAGTCCATCGCTTGGCAGCCTCCTACCTCCTCCAATCCGCGAAGATCGGCTAGCATTGAGGAAAAATGTTGCGCTGCGGCCGCAACGAATTGCTGCTTACCGGCGCAGCGGCAGTGCACGCAGAACTCCTGGATAGCTTGCGAGCAGTAATGGGATGGGCAATGCTCGAGCTATGACAGCAAGTCATCAAGGGGCAGATATTTCGAATGATCTACCTGCTCTCAATCCCGCACTTGATCGCGCCGTGCTGGCGGGCGAATTTAAGCGCCGTGGCCGCGTACACGTACAGCGGGTGCTGACCAGACCAGCTGCGCAGCGCCTCTATTCCTGTCTGACGGAGGAAACGCCCTATTCCCTTTTCGTCAATATGGGCGAGGAAACCCGCGAAATCGCCAGTCCCACGCCCGCGGAACGCCGGGAACTCACCAAGGCCGCTTGGCGGCGGGTGGGTCTCAACGCATTCCAATTTCTCTATGATCGGCACACCCTGACACTCGAAGGCGAGCCCTATCCCGACCCCGACCACTACCTGGCGCGAGTCACCACCTTCCTCAACGGGCCAGAGTTTCTGGACTTTGCGCGCGCCGTCACCGGTAACAACGCTATCGAGTTCGCAGATGCGCAGGCCACACTTTACCGCGCCGGCCATTTCCTCACCGCCCATCAGGACAACAAGCCGGGCCAAAACCGGCTGGTCGCCTATGTGCTGAGCCTGACGGCGTCGTGGCGACCAGAATGGGGCGGGTTGCTCGAATTCATCGACGATGCGGGCCAGATCGAAGCGGGTTTCGTGCCGAGCTTCAACAATCTACGGCTTTTTCGCATTCCGGCAAGGCATTATGTGAGTTGTGTCGCGCCCTTTGCCCAGGCAGGGCGTTATTCAATCACCGGATGGCTGCGCGCGCGATGAACGTAGCGCCTTGCACTGATCTAATAACCCGCGAGACCCTCGATGAACTTGCAGTCTCTCTATAATCAAGCCGTGCAGCTTCACCAGCGTGGCAATCTAATCGAGGCAGGACTCCTCTATCAGCAGATCCTCGGTGCCCAGCCAGACAATTTCGCAGTCCTTCATCTACTGGGAATCGTGCGCGCGCAGCAGGGAGATAACGAGTCGGCGCTCCAGCTGATAGGTGCGGCGATCAAGATCAATCCCGGTGTCGCCGATTTTCATTGTAATTGCGGCAATGTGTTGAAAGCGCTGGGCCGACATCTGGAAGCACTGGCGAGCTACGACCGGGCAATTGCAGCGGATCCACGTAGCGCCGACGCGTTCAACAATCGCGGCATAGTGTTGCGCGATCTCAAGCGCTTCGATGAAGCGCTGGCGAGCTACGACCGGGCACTCGCAGCCAAGCCGGATAATTTCGAAGCGTGGAACAATCGCGGCAACATACTGCTCAATCTCAAACGTTATACCGAGGCGCTCGCGAGTTATGACCGCGCGGCAGCGATCCGGCCGAATGGCGCGGAGACATATAGCAACCGCGGCGACGCGTTGCACCGTCTCAACCGCCCGGCAGAAGCGCTGGCCAGCTACGACCGGGCGCTTGCTGTCCGACCGGGGCTCGCTAGCACCCTCAACAACCGCGGCCTCGCGCTGATGGACCTGAGACATTTCGAGGAGGCTCTGGCTAGCTATGAACGTGCGCTCGCCGTAAACCCTAACAATCCCGAAGCTTGGAACAATCGTGGCAATGCGCTGCGATTGCTGGGAAGACTGGAACAGGCGCTCGCGAGCTATGAGCGGGCGATTGCGCTGCAACCCGACTATGCCGAAGCGCTCAACAACCGTGGCTTGACCCTCACTGCCACGAAGCGTTTCAAAGAAGCCGAGGCAAGTCACGAGCAGGCGCTCAGGCTCAATCCCGATTTCGTTGACGCGCCACCAATGGACCACCGCGCCGCCCGGCAGGAACGCGAATTTCTAGAAGAAGCGCTGGTGAGCTATGACGATTCGCTGGAGATCGGTGGGAGCTGATCGTGCGGGCATTCGCCAGAATTGGCGGTTGCCTGTGCGGAACAGCATAATTCACGTAACCCCATTTGCCTACCGGAACGCATTTTGGCGAACTTATTGCAGCGTTCGATCATTTCCATGATGTGCTGACCGCACCATGCACGAGATTTCCCAGCGTGAAGATGAGGTCGCCAGCTTCGCCATTCTAAATTAAGTCTGATGTCGTAGAGAATGCGCGCGCATTAGCCGGCAATATCGGGAAGAAGAAATGTACGGCGGGCCAGCGCGCTGCCCAGACGCTCGCGCTTGTACCAGCGAAGCAAGATGGCCTTGTCGAGCAGCTCCGGATGCGCGGCGATAAAGGCGTCGTACTCCTGGAAGGGATCGGCGCGCTCAGCGATCAACGACATGAAGCCGATCGTCAAAGTTACGTGATGAAAGTCCGGATTGCCGGTACGCGCATTCATGGTCTTTATGCCATCGCTGAATAGTTTGGCGGCGGTCGCGAAATCGTTCGTCTTGATCAACTCGAAGGCGACCTTGACATGATGAGCATGATGAAAATCTGCGCCATCCACCTCGCCTTTCAGAAAGGCATCGAGATCCGTGCGACCCGGCACGCGGGGCTTGGCATTCTGGCGCATGACCACCTCTGCGCGGCGCTTGATGCCCTGGGCCTGTTCTTGCGTAAATTCGTGCAAGAACTCCGGCACCACTTTTAGCCAGCGAAAAAACGGTTCGGCGATTGCGGGCAGCTTTGCCGGATCATCGACATCCACGATGATGTGGTCCACACGCCTTCCATCGATCACGCCGAACGTGGCCGACACGGCGTTCACTTTCAGC
>Ga0206798_1185_pt1 | contig 11907 bp, 8 predicted proteins | sample Alteio_BWOrgCont_66_FD_152893 | JGI IMG/M metagenome (GOLD analysis project Ga0206798, IMG submission 152893) | Enriched cells from forest soil in Barre Woods Harvard Forest LTER site, Petersham, Massachusetts, United States -... | ecosystem: Environmental > Terrestrial > Soil > Temperate forest > O...
TGGAGCCGGCGATTTATATTCCCGAGGAAAAATTCGCCGTGCGGCTGGAAAATGACGTGCTCATCACGGAAAACGGCACGGTGGATCTGATGGCGCACATCCCCATCGAAGCCGATGAGATCGAGGCATTGATGCGGAAAAAATGAACTGTAAATTAAGCGCCGTAGACGCGGCATATTTCCAGATTATGTCGCGCCTGCGGAGTTTGTTCATTTTTTATTTCTGATTCTACAAAGATGTCGCCCTGCGGCGCTGGACGCGGCGCGGTTGATTTTTCAGGCAAGGCTACAAAGTCGGCGTTTTTTTCTTCGCCAAAGAAAAATAGTTATCGTAATTAAAGTTCCAAAGTCGCACACGGCACATCCTGCGCGGCGAGTTGGAGTTGGACGTGGGTGGCGCCGATGTGATGGAGTTGTTCGGCCATGACGTGGTGCGCGAGTTCGGGTTTGTTGCATTCGCGGCTCAGGTGGGCGAGGTAAAGATGGCGCAGGCCGGCGGACATGATCTGCGCGGCGGTTTCGGCGGCAGCCACGTTCGAGAGGTGGCCGTGGCGTCCGAGGATGCGCTGCTTGAGACTCCAGGCGCGGCGCGGACAATCCTGCAACATCTTCACGTCGTGATTGGATTCGAGGACGAGGACGTTCGCGGCGCGGATACGGTCGAGCACGAGCTTGGTCGTGTGGCCGAGGTCGGTGGCAAAACCGATGTTGCCGCGCGCCGTCCGCAAAAGAAAGCCGACGGGATCTTGCGCGTCGTGCGGGATCTGAAACGTTTCGATGAGCAAATCGTTCAATTCAAAATGGTCGCCGGTCTGGAACAGCCGCCAGTCGATCTTCGATTTTAAATGATCCGCGTTTTCCGAATCATCGGCGGCGGATTTTTTTTTGCCGCTTAATTTTGATTTGAGCGCCCAGATGGTTGCGTCCTGCGTGTCGCGGTTGCAATAGACGGGGATTTGAAATTTATCGGCCAGGCCGAGCAATCCAGTGATGTGGTCGCTGTGCTCGTGCGTGATCAAAATGGCGGTGAGATTTTCCGGTGTGCGGCCAAGGCCGGCGAGGCGCAGGCGGATTTGGCGCGGGGAAAATCCGGCGTCCACGAGGACGCGGGCTTCGGCGGTCTCGACATAGGCGCAATTGCCGGCGGAACCGCTGCCGAGGATGGTAAATTTGACGGACACGAGAGGAAATTAAAGCGGAAAGCGGAAAGCGGAAAGCGGAAAACGCGCGGGCAAATGCTTTTGGGATCATGTCGTTCCGGAAGTTTGTGGCAGGGACAGCGCGCTGCGCTGTCCTCGTCGCCGGGCGCAGCGTCAGGCGACGGGATCACGGACGATTTACCACGTCTATTCCGTCCTGCCGGACGGGGACGCCGCAGCGCGGCGTCACCACCACGTTCAACTTCCGTCAAAGGCATAATCCGGCAAAATTGATTTTGTGGATTAAAGCAACCTGGTTTATACTGACTAACCATGTTGATTTTGCCCATAAGTGGAACGCGGTTTGCTATTTTTGGTTTGTGTTAATCAGAGGCAGCGGACATCAAGGCAAAGTTTGCCAAAACCACATGTTTTTTGATCCGAAATCGCGGGGTATATGTTGAAGTTCCAATCACGGTTGATGGCAATCGTCTTGAGCAGTGTTCTCTTTTGGGGCACGGTTGGCTCTACTCTTGCGGCGGACACGGGAAGAAAAACGTTGCCCGGACATGTGCCGGTGGCCGTGGCGCGTTTTCATCTGCAACCGATCGGCGATTTGCCGGTGACGAATCGTTTGAGTCTGGCCATCGGCCTACCGCTGCGGAACCAAGACGGACTGAACGCACTGCTTCGGGAAATTTATGACCCGGCCAGTCCGAACTATCATCATTATCTGACGCCGCAGGCATTCACTGAAAAATTCGGGTCGACCGAATCGGACTACGATGCGGTCGTCAATTTTGCCAAAATGAACGGTTTGAAGGTGACGGCGACTTATCCGAATCGCGCCTTGGTGGATGTGAGCGGAGATACGGCAACGGTCGAAAAAGCTTTTCACGTGACGTTGCGCGTGTATCAGCATCCGACGGAAAACCGGAATTTTTTTGCGCCAGACAGCGAGCCTTCGATTGGTCCGGGCATTCCCATCTTGCATGTCAGCGGCCTGGACAATTTCACGATTCCGCGCCCGGCGCTCATAAAAAAAAATCTTCTGAAAAATGATTTGCCCGGCGTCGCGCCGGCTTCCGGTTCGGGGCCGGATGGTTTGTATATGGGAAATGATTTTCGGGCGGCTTACGTTCCGGGCACGGCACTTGACGGAGCAGGGCAGGTGGTCGGGTTATTGGAGTTGAACGGCTATTATACCAATGACATCGTTGCTTACGAAAACCAGGCGGGACTGCCGGACATCACCCTGACGAACATCCCGATTGATGGTTTCAACGAATCGCCCGGATCCGACACCAATGAGATCATTGAAGTATCATTGGACATCGAAATGGCGATTTGCATGGCCACGAATCTTTCCACCGTGATGGTTTATGAGGAGCAAAATGGCGGCAACATCGTTGATCTGCTCAACCGCATGGTCTCGGACAATCTGGCCAAACAGATCAGTTCTTCCTGGCTGATTGGCGATGACGCAAGTTATGACACGGCTTATTTGCAAATGGCCGCGCAGGGGCAATCGTTTTTTCAGGCATCCGGCGATGAGGGCGCATTTTATTCGGGCATAGCGGAATCGTCGGACGACGCGAATGTCACATTGGTTGGTGGGACGACTTTATCCACGGCGACGAACGGGGCGTGGTCGTCGGAGACCGCGTGGAACTGGTCGATCACCGAGCCGCCCAATGTCGGTGCTACTGGCGGCGGAATCAGTTTGAATAATATTGCGATCCCAAGCTGGCAACAGGGCATCAACATGACGGTCAACCAAGGCTCGACGACGCTGCGGAATATTCCCGACGTGGCCTTGACGGCGGACAACATTTTCGTCATCGCCGCCAACACCAGCTTCTCGGTTGGCGGTACCAGCGCGGCGGCGCCTTTGTGGGCAGGTTTTGCCGCGCTCATCAATCAGCAGGCCGTCACGCTTGGCAAACCAACCGTCGGTTTTCTCAATCCAGCCATCTATGCGATCGGCAACGGCGGCAGCTATACTTTGAATTTTCACGACATCACGACCGGCAACAACACCAACGCCAGCGTACTCAATGAATATTTTGCCGTTCCCGGTTATGATCTTTGCACAGGTTGGGGTACGCCGAACGGGCAGAATTTGATCAACACGCTGGTTCCGCCCGACGCGCTGATCATCGCGCCGGAGAGTGGTTTTAACGCCAGCGGTCCGGCAGGCGGGCCATTCAACCCGGCGGTGCAAAACTTTTCCCTGACCAATGTCGGCGCCAGCGCGCTCACTTGGTCGCTCATCAATACGTCCGCGTGGTTGAACGCCTCGGCCAGCAGCGGTACCTTGGCGGCGGGTGCGACGAATGGCATCGTCATTAGTTTGACCGCCGCTGCCAATAGCCTCGCCCTGGGAACTTATGCCGCCGTGGTTGTGCTTTCAAACTGGAACACGTCGGTCACGCAAAACTTGCCGTTCACCTTGCAGGCGCTGCAACCGCTGGTCGTCACGCCGGCGGTTGGCTTTACCGCCGCCGGGCCGGCGGGCGGGCCGTTTAATGTCACGACCCAAAATTTTTCGGTGACGAACATCGGAACAATTTCGTTGAATTGGTCGCTGATCAACACCTCCGCCTGGCTCACGGTGGCGGGCGGCGGCGCGCTGGGTGCCGGCGCCGCAATCACGGCGACGGCGAGCTTAAGTTCTGCCGCCACCAATTTGACGATGGGAATTTATACCGCAAACGTATGGTTCACCAATCAGACCAGCGGCGGCGCGCAAAGCGTGCAGTTCACGTTGCTGGTGAACCAGTCGCTGGTTCAAAACGGCGGTTTTGAAACGGGTGATTTCACGGATTGGACGCTGGCCGGTGATGGCAGCCCGGATAACTTCGTGGATAATGGATCTTATTCTGGCATCCCTCCGCATTCCGGTGCTTACGAGGCCGTATTGGGCGAACCGAATGTCCAGGCTTACTTATCACAAACTTTACCCACGGTTGCCGCCCAACAATATTTGCTTTCACTATGGTTGTATAATCCGCTGAGTGCGACGATTACAGAGCATCACCATGCCCTGGAAACAAATAATCCAAATGAATTCAGCGTTTCATGGAATGGAAATACACTCTATGACCAAGCCAATTTTGCCGCATTTACTTGGAGCAACCTGCAATTTGTGGTCACAGCGACCACTGCCAACACCGTGCTTCAATTGGGCGGACGGGACGACGATGACTATCTCGGACTCGATGATGTGAGCGTCTTACCCATCCCGGCGGCGTTTCAAGCCGGCGCGGTGACGGTCACGAACAACAATCTTGAGTTTAATTTGAACACGCTGACCGGCGTGGTCTATCAAGTTCAATCTGCCACCAATCTGCTGCAAACCAACTGGCTCGTGTTAAAAACCATCACGGCAACAAATGCCACGACGACGTTTGTGGACCCCAATCCCGTCACGGCCGCGCCGCAAAAATTTTACCGGCTGTTGCTGCTGCCGTGAACCGGCTGCTGAAATGGCCGGTTGATTTTTAAGCCGCGCAGACGACGTCTGATTGGGAGCGCCGCGCGCCGCTGTTCTTGCTCCGCCGTGCCGATGAAGTAGCATGGGCGCGTGGCCGATCTGCTCCAGTGCGTTGAACAAAACATCCAGAACCGCCGGTTGCTGAAACGCGGGCAAAAAATTCTCGTTGCCGTTTCTGGCGGCGCGGATTCGATGGTTTTGCTGCATGCGCTGGCGGCGCTTGCCCCCAAAAATCGCTGGGAAGTTTCCATCGCGCATTTCAACCACCAACTGCGTGGCCGGGCCAGTGACGCCGATGAAAAACTCGTCCGGCAGACCGCGGAAAAATTAAAGGTTCCATTTTGCGTTGAACGGGCGGACGTTAAAAAGTTTGCCGCCCAATCAAAAATTTCAATTGAAATGGCGGCGCGCAAATTGCGCCATGAATTTTTGGCCCGGGTTGCGCGGCGACAAAAAATCCCGTCCGTCGCGCTCGCCCATCACGCGGACGACCAGGTGGAACTTTTCTTTTTGCGACTGCTGCGCGGCGCGGGCGGCGCAGGGTTGGCGGGAATGAAATGGCTTTCGCCGTCGCCGGCGGACAAAGGCATCCCGCTCATCCGTCCGCTGCTGGGATTCTCAAAAGCTGAAATGCTCGCGTTTGCGCGCGCGGAAAAAATCCCATTTCGCGAGGACGCGACGAATTTTTCCAAGGATTTTCTTCGTAACCGGATCCGCAACGAACTGTTGCCGTTGCTGCAAAAAAAATATCAGCCGGGTTTGACGAAAACGGTTTTACGACTGATGGAGATTGCCGGCGCGGACTCGGAATTCGTCAGCGAAACGGCGCGGCGGTGGCGAACAGAAGCCAGAAGTCAGAAGCCAGAGGTCAGAATGGCGGCGGGCAATTTCGATGGCTTGCCGCTGGCGGTTCAGCGGAAAATTTTACAATCGCAACTTCTGGAACTTGGGGTCGTTGCCGATTTTGAACTGGTGGAACAGCTTCGGGAATCAGTGCAGACATTTGTGAGCGTCGGTTTGGAATTGGCCGTGGCGCGCGACGCGGCGGGCAAAGTCAGGTTGCGGCGGCAAGTTCCGCTGGGGAAATTTAAGACGGATGAATGCCAATTAAAATTATCGGGCAGGGCAGGGAGGATGGGATTTGGCGGCAGGAAATTTCGCTGGTTGTTGAAAAAATACAACGGCTCGCGAGGACGCTCGTCCCACCAGATGGAATTTTTTGACGCGGATAAAATTGGTGATGAGATTGTTTTGCGGCACTGGCGCGCAGGCGACCGCTTTCAACCGATCGGCCTGGCGTCGCCGGTGAAGTTGCAGGATTTGTTTGTGAACGCAAAAATTCCGCCGGCACGGCGGCGGAGTCTGGTTTTGGCGACCACGGCGGTGGATGGGATTTTTTGGGTGGAAGGCTTGCGGATTGGGGAGCGGTTCAAGTTGACGCCGGCAACAAAGCGTCAGTTGGTCTGGAACTGGTCAGATTTAGCCGTTTAATTCGCTTTACAGCGGGGCGACGGATAATTATTCTTTCGCACTCATTTAATTATGGAAGCGAAGACAAAGACGATTGAATCATTTAAGACGCACGCGAAGGACACGGGTTCCGCCGACGTGCAAATCGCGCTGCTCACGGAGCGCATCAACCATTTGACCGGGCATTTGCAGGGCAATAACAAAGATCACAGTTCGCGTCGCGGGCTGTTGATGATGGTCAGCCAGCGCCGCCGGTTGCTGGACTACCTGCACAACACGGATTTGAGCCGTTACCAGACGGTTACGAAGAAGTTGAAGCTGCGCAAATAATTTATTTACGGAAGGCGCGGCCTTTTTATTTTCAAACGGTTTCGCCTTCTGTTTCTGGATTTGAGCCGCACGCGAGCGGCGAAATCCTCCAACCAAAAAAATCGCGTGAAAAATTCCGCTGCCTCCAGGGAAATTTCAATCAGCTCCGAAGCGTTCGGAGTTCACTGAAGTTCCTCGGGTGGCGGCGGGCAAAGTTAATATGCCAGAAAAAATCACCGCCCAACTTGGCGACAAACAGATCATCATTGAAACCGGCAAGCTCGCGAAGCAGGCCGACGGCGCCGTGACCGTTCAACTCGGCGAAACCATTGTGGTCGTGGCGGCGGTCGCCGCGACTAAAGCCAAGGAAGGCCAGGACTTTTTTCCGTTGACCGTGGATTACCGCGAAAAGGCGGCGGCGGCGGGGAAATTTCCCGGCGGCTATTTCAAGCGCGAAGGCCGGCCGACGGAAAAAGAGATTCTTACCTGCCGTCTGACCGACCGTCCGATCCGCCCGTTGTTTCCCAAGGGTTGGTATAACGAGGTTCAAGTCCAGACCGTGCTGTTGAGCGCGGATGGTGAGAACGATCCCGATATTTTGAGCATCATCGGCGCGAGCGCGGCGTTGATGGTCAGCGACATTCCGTGGGCCGGGCCGCTGGGCGCGGTGCGGGTTGGCCGGGTGGGCGGAAAATTCATCGCCAATCCCACGCACGCCGAACAGGCGGGCAGCGATTTGGATCTGGTTTATGTCGGCAACGAAAAAGACATCGTGATGTATGAAGGCGCGGCGAATGAGATTTCCGAAGCCGACTTCAATGCCGCGTTGAAATATGCGCAGGAAGCCATCCAGCCGTTGATCGCCGCGCAAAAAGAGCTCGTCGCGAAAGTTGGCAAGAAGAAACGCGAGATCACGTTGAAGATCGTTCCCGATGAAATGCTGGCCGAAGCCAAAAAACTCGCCGGTGACCGTTTTGTGCCGGCGCTTTTGACGCCCGGCAAACTCGCCCGCGAAGGCGCATGCAACGCCATCAAGAATGAAGTCGGCGAAAAACTCGTCGCGCAGTTCGGCGCGGAAAAAGTCACGCCGTTCGTCATCAACGACGCATTTTATTACATCCAGAAAGAAGCGGTCCGCAAATTGATCCTCGAAAGCGGCAAGCGCCTGGATGGACGTGATTTTGAACAGATTCGCCCGATCTCCAGTGAAGTGGGCATTCTCCCGCGTTCCCACGGTTCCGCGCTGTTTGCACGTGGCGAAACGCAGGCCGTTTCGCTCGTCACGCTCGGCACAGGCGACGACACGCAGGAATTTGATTCTTATACCGGCGGCAAGACAGAAAAGAAATTCATCCTGCATTACAACTTCCCGAATTTCTCCGTCGGCGAAACCGGCCGCATCAGCGGTCCCGGCCGTCGCGAAATCGGCCACGGCGCCCTGGCGGAACGTTCAATCGAACCGATGCTGCCGAAAGATTATCCCTACGCCGTCCGCGTCGTCAGTGAGATCATGGAATCCAACGGTTCCACCTCGATGGCCTCTGTCTGCGGCGGCACGCTGGCGTTGCTGGATGCCGGAGTTCCGTTGACCCGTCCGGTCGCCGGCATCAGTGTCGGCATTTGCACCGAATACGGTGCGGATCACGCCATTTCCAAATACAAACTCCTCACCGATATCATCGGTTGGGAAGATGCGTATTGCGACATGGACTGCAAAATCGCCGGCACGGAAAAAGGCATCACCGGTTTCCAGTTGGATCTCAAGCTCAAGGGCATTCCCTTCGCGCTCATGGTGGAAACGGTTGAAAAAGCCCGCGTTGCCCGCCTGCACATCCTCGCGGAAATGGCGAAGACGATTTCGACGGCCCGCACGGAATTGAGCAAATATGCCCCGCGCATCCAGGTCGTGAAGATCAATCCGGAAAAGATCGGCGCGCTCATCGGGCCGGGCGGCAAGAACATCAAACGCCTCGTCGAAGAATCGGGTTGCGAGATCGACATCGAAGACGACGGCACGGTCAACATCTTCTCCGTTTCGGCGGAAGGCATGAAAATCGCCGTGGACGCCATCACCGGCATGAGCGCCGAGGCCGAGATCGGCAAGATTTATCGCGGCAAAGTTGTCACGGTGAAAGAATTCGGCGCATTCGTTGAATTTCTGCCCGGCAAGGACGGCTTGGTTCACATCAGCGAACTTGCCAATTTCCGGGTGAAGAACACCGAGGACATCTGCAAAGTCGGCGACGACATCACGGTCAAATGCCTCGGCGTGGACGAAAAAGGCCGCGTCCGTCTTTCGCGCAAAGCCGCGATGGAAGACCGCGACAAGGAAGAAGCGGCCGCCGCGCCGGCCGCCCAAGGATAATTCTTTCAAAAAATATTCAAGACGCGGAAGGTTTTCCTTCCGCGTTTTTTATTTTTTGGGAGGGACGGCGTGCCGGCGTCCCAAACCAAAAACGGGGACGGTGGCACGCCGTTCCTTCCCAAAAATCATTTTTATTTAATTTGAAGCGACACAAGTGGTTTGACTACGCCGCCTGGCAAAAGTAGATTCGTTAGCGAATGCTGGCTGCTGAATCAAAAGTGGTGATTTCGGATTCAACCGATTCGCCAAATGCCGACCCCGCTCGTTCCTGGAAAAAAATTGTGGAACCGGTGGAACCATTTCTCCATGCGGTGACGCAACAACTCATGCGGCAGGCGGATGATTTTGATCCGCAAATCGTCCCTTATGCCGAACACGCGCTGAATAACGGCGGCAAACATTTGCGGCCGACGCTGGTTGCACTGGCGGCGGGCTGTTTTGGCCAGCCCGATGAAAGGCACGTCAAGGCGGCCGTTATCATTGAAATGGTGCATCTCGCCACGCTGGTTCACGACGATGTGATGGACGAGGCGGAAATCCGGCGTGGCAGCCCCACTGTCGCCGCTAAATGGGGCAACGAAATTGCCGTTTTATTTGGCGATTGCCTTTTTGCCCAGGCGTTGAAACTGGCTTCCAGCTATCCGACGCCGGAAGTTTGCCGCGCCGTTGCGCTGGCGACGAACACGGTCTGTTCCGGTGAAATCTTGCAAACGCAGCAACGGCGCAAATTTGTCGCCGCCCGCCGCGATTATTTTCGGGTGATCGAGATGAAAACGGGTGAATTGTTCACGCTATCGTGCGATCTCGCGGCGTTTTTGAGTGAAGCCACGGCGGAACAACGCGCGGCGTTGCGGGAATTTGGCGCGGCGGTGGGCACGGCGTATCAAGTTTATGACGATTGCGTGGATCTGTTCGGCACGGAGGCGGAGGCCGGCAAATCGCTCGGCACGGATCTGGCAAAGGGTAAATTGACGTGGCCATTGCTGCTGGCTTGGGAACGCGCCAATACTCAGGACCGCGCGACCTTGGAAAGCTTGATTCAAGACTGGCAGCCGGAAAATTTCGCGGCGGTCAACGCGTTGCTGGCGAAATACGAGACTTTTGCGCCGGCGGTCGAGGTGATCGAACGTTTCCTGGAACAGGCGCGGCGGGCGTTGCGGGTATTGCCGGTGTCGGCCGGCCGCACGGGCTTGCTTGGCCTGACTGATTTTCTCGCGCAACAAACCGGTGTTTTGGCGGTTCAATGAGCATGATTATGTCAGAACCAGCCACCATGTCCGATGCCAGCGAGCCAGCCGAGGTGTTGGAAAGCGACTTGGTGCGGCGCGCGCGGAACGGCGATTTATCGGCTTACGACGAACTGGTGCGGCGTTATCAGGAGCGTATTTACGCGACGATCTATCACATGACCGCAAATCACGAGGATGCCAATGATCTGGCGCAGGATGCCTTCATCAAGGCGTATTCGGCGCTGAAATCATTCAAAGGCGGTTCCACTTTTTATACCTGGCTCTACCGGATAGCGGTCAATAAAACCATTAATTTTCTCAAGCAACGGAAGAATAAGCATCATTTGAGCTTGAACGATCTGGATTTCAACGCGGAAAATGACCCGGATCTGGTGGCCTTGATTTCCCATAAAACACCGCATCGCGATGCCAGTTTGTCAGAGTTGCAAAAAAAATTGAACGAGGCGTTGCTGAAGCTGTCAGAACCTCACAGAATGGTAGTGGTGTTGCACGACGTGCAGGGCCAGTCGCACGATGAGATTGCGGAAATCATGGGTTGCAACATAGGCACTGTCCGGTCACGATTGTTTTATGCGCGACAACAATTGCAGGGCTATTTAGCCGAATACATGAAACCAGCATGAAAGAGAGCGAACACAATTTTGAGGATTTGAAACAGTTGCTGAAACTGAAGCGGTGTGAAATCCCGCCGCCCGGTTATTTCAACAATTTTTCGAGCCAGGTGATTTCCGGCATCCGCGAGGAACGCGCCGGTGGTGCGGTTGGCCGTTTGAATTCTGAAGCTCCGTGGCTGACCCGGTTCCTTGGTATTTTTGAGACGCGCCCCGGTTTGGTGGGCGGTTTGGCCACGAGCCTCGTGCTTTTGCTGGTTTTTGGCGTGGTGCTGGCTGACCATTCTGATTCCGACACGCAAAATATGTTCTCTACCGATGCCTCGGCGCAAGTATCCGCGCCGCTGGCTTCGGCTGCCATCTCCGGTGTTGGCACACCGGATCTGGCCGGCGTCAGTGCTGATTCGGGCGGTATCGCTATCAGCACGAATCCCGTCACGAGCCTCCAGCCGGCCGCCTCGCTTTTTGGCCAGGCGAACCCGCTTTTCCAAACCGCGAGTTTTGCGCCCGCTCATTAAACGGTAAAAATCTTCCACTTTTCGCGGTGTGCGCTTGAAACGCCGCCGCGATTTTCATTTAATGCCGCGAGTGCCAACCAAAGTCATCGCGGTCGCCAACCAAAAAGGCGGCGTCGGAAAAACCACCACCGCCGTCAATCTTTCTGCGTGCCTGGCCGCGCTCGGCCAGCGCGTACTGCTATTCGACCTTGACCCGCAGGCGAATGCCACCAGCGGCACCGGCCTGGAAAAGATCGAAGGCGCGAGTGCGTATCGCGTTTTGCTTGGCGAAGGCAGTTTGCTTGAAAAAATCAAGCCGACCAGTTTTGAGCGGTTGGAAATCATTCCGAGCGAAGTGGACTTGTGCGCCGCCGACATCGAGCTCGCGCGCACGGAAAACCATCTGCAACGTCTGGCGCAATCGCTCCAGCCGGTTTTGGACAGCGGACGATTTGACGTGGTGCTGATTGATTGTCCCCCATCGCTGGGCATCCTTACCTTGAACGCGTTCACCGCGAGCGATGGCATTTTAGTTCCGCTGCAATGCGAATATTACGCGCTCGAAGGCATTTCAATGATGACGCGCGTGCTCGGCCAGTTGCGCGACGCGGCCGTGAATCCGCGCCTGGAAATCTTCGGCGTCGTGATGACGATGTTCGATGGCCGCACGAAATTGTCGAACGAAGTCGTCAGCGAAGTCCGCAATCTGCTCGGCGCCAGGGTTTTTGAAACCGTGATTCCGCGCACGACGCGCCTGGCCGAAGCGCCGAG
>Ga0206798_1186_pt1 | contig 11899 bp, 6 predicted proteins | sample Alteio_BWOrgCont_66_FD_152893 | JGI IMG/M metagenome (GOLD analysis project Ga0206798, IMG submission 152893) | Enriched cells from forest soil in Barre Woods Harvard Forest LTER site, Petersham, Massachusetts, United States -... | ecosystem: Environmental > Terrestrial > Soil > Temperate forest > O...
TACCTCTGGGTTGCGACCGAGGGCGGTTTGGCGCGATTTGACGGTGCACGTTTTCAGAACTTTGCCTTGCCGGATCCCAATGGGCGCACCCGTCCGCTTATTCGCATGATGTCGTTGGGGAGGGGAAATCAAATATGGCTTGCGATGTATGATGGGATAACGGTGATGCTGTCGCCACAGGCGACGAATTTATTTGCGGCGAAGGATGGCATCTCTTACAGCCGGCCCCAAGCCATCGCTCAAGATCAAAGAGACGAGATGTGGATTGGCTACGCGAATGGCAGTGTGTGCCGGATTGCCAGAGGTCATGTGACTCATTTCGCCGCCAGCAAGTCTCCAGCTGGCAGCGGGCCATGCACCCTGGCCAGTGACATCAACGGCCAAGTGTGGTTCGCCAAGGCAGGACACGTGGGAATGGTTCGCGACGAAAATTTTCAATCGCTCCTGACGTTTAGTGGAACCGTTATTAAACTCGCGCGCGCGCGCGGGGGTGGGATGTGGATCTGCGCTGGGTTGCAGTTGTGGCATTGCAACGAGAAAGGGGCCGCCGTCTTCTGCGGCACGCTGCCGACCGACCGTTCGGGCGTCGAACCGACGGTGGTGTTAGAGGATCGGACCAGTGCGGTTTGGGTGGGCACGTCGGTCAATGGCCTGTTTCGTTACGACGGAACGAATATCACGCACGTGGATACTTCGCACGAAGAAATTCTAAGTTTGGGGGATGACAACGAAGGCGACCTTTGGGTCGGCACGGGCGGCGGATTGAACCGTGTGCGTCCGCGCGTGGTGGAATTGCAGGCGGGCGAATCGGGGTTGCCGGTTACCAGGGTGCGTTCGATTTGCCAGGACAAGACAGGGGTGATGTGGGCCGCGGCTCAGAACGGTGATCTGGCGCGCTACACGGAGGGCAAATGGAGGGTTGTCACGAGTCAGGATGGCTGGCCGGGCGCTCGCGCCACATGTGTCGTCAGCGACGGCACGGGCGGGGTGTGGGTCGGGACGCAAGATAGCGGGCTGGTGCATTGGACGAACGGCTTCTGCCGTGTAATCGGACCCATAAATGGTCTGGCTGGCAGCAGCGTGCGCGGGCTGCTGCTGGACCACGCGGGTGATCTATGGATCGCGTTCGATTCGCCCGCGCGCTTTCAAAGACTTCATGACGGCCGGCTGCAAACCTTCGCTCAACCCCGCGGTAGCAGCGCCATTCGCGAGATGACCGAGGACACGGCGGGAACGCTCTGGTGCGGGACGGAGGATGGTATTCTCATGCGTGTGGCAGGGGACACGCTTGAGAATGAAACCGCTTTGCAATCCTTTCCGCACCGCATGGCCATCCGCTGCATGACGGCGCTGCCGGACGGCAGCGTGTGGATTGGCTACGCCGGAGCGGGATTGGGTCTCTGGCACAACGGAAAATTCACGAATATCAGCGAGGAGCAAGGCTTGCCTGACGCGTATGTCTGCGCGATGGAAGCGGATGACAGCGGCGGGCTTTGGTGCACAGCGGATCACGGGATTTTTGAAGTTTCCCTGGGTGAACTCGAAGCCGTGGCCGAGGGTCGCATGGCGCGGGTGAATTCGTTTCTCTTCGGGCACGACGAAGGGTTGGCGAGTTTGCAGGGTTCTTTCGAATACGCGCCGGGAGCCGCCAGGAGTCGGGACGGGCGACTCTGGTTTCCGATGCGCACCGGCCTGGCGGTTGTCAACCCTCATGGTTATTCCGCCAACCGCGTGCCGCCGCCGGTGTTGATAGAGCGTGTGGCGGTAGATGGGCACCCGGCGGATATGAACGGCGAACAGCGATTTGTTTTGCCTCCGGGGCATCGCCGATTGGATGTGGATTTTACCGCGCTGAGTTTCGTCGCCCCGGAAAACGTCCGCTTCCGCTACCGTCTTGAAGGCTGGGATCCCGGCTGGATCGACGGTGGCACCCAGCGCAGCGCGAACTATTCGAGACTGCCAGCAGGTAACTACACCTTTCACGTTACGGCCTGCAACAATGCCGGTCTTTGGAATGAAAACGGAGCCGCCATTGGGTTAACGGTGCTGCCGTTTCTCTGGGAAAGATGGTCGGTTCGCGCCGTCAGCCTGGCGGTGTTCACCCTGGGGGTGATCGCCGCCGTGCGCTACGTTTCCTTCCGGCGATTGCGATTGAGACTTGCAAGACTCGAACAAGAAACCGCTCTGCACGACGAACGCGCGCGCATTGCACAAGACTTGCACGATGACATCGGGGCCAGTTTGACGCACATCGCCCTGTTGAGTGAATTGGCGCAAAAGGATTTTGACAAACCGATCCAAGCCAAAACACATATTGACCAGATTTTTCGCAGTGCGCGAACGGTTATCCGGTCTTTGGACGAGATCGTGTGGACGGTGAATCCGAAGAACAATACGCTGGAACTTTTTATTGCCTATCTGTGCACCTACGCGCCGGATTATCTCCGGTCGGCAAGCATTCGTTGCCGGCTGGATGTGCCTGAGGAAGTGCCCACCATGCCGCTGCCCTCTGAAGTGGGGCATCACTTGCATCTGGCAGTGAAAGAAACGTTGCACAATGTGGTCAAACACGCCGACGCGACCGAAGTCTGGCTGCGTTTGCGGTTCGCGGCGGCGACGATTACGCTGACAATTGAGGACAATGGCCGGGGATTTCAAATGGGCGACCCGGTTCCGCCCAATGCGGACGGCCTGGGCAATTTGAGCCGGCGATTGGGCAAGATAGGCGGCCAATGCGAGCAACGCAGCGAAGCCGGAAAAGGCACGATAACGATCTTCACCTTGCCGTTGAAAAATCCGCCAATATGAATGATGAAACCAATAAATGTTGCGCAAGGAATTAGTCATGGCCATAACCGTCGTTCTCGAAAAATCCAGGATGGCCGACCGCAGAACCATCCGCTGGCCGGAATTTCGGCTGCGGCTTATCGGCAGTTTTGCCGACTATGCAATATAACAATACCGACTATCTTCAATTCGTGCCCGGCGGTGAATAATGGCGCAGCTAGCTTGCTGATTCTGACATGAAAATAAAACTTCGATTTTTTCTGCAAGCGTGCCTGATGCTCGCCGCCGGTTTTTATTTCAGCGGATGCGCGGCCGCCGGTTTGAAAAATTATTCAGGAACGCCGTTTCACGACAGTGTTTATCAGGGTGGTCCGCAGAAAATTCCCGGACGCGTGCAATGCGCCTATTATGATTTTGGCGGAGAAGGCGTCGCCTATCACAACAAGGACACAAAGAATCACGGCAGTGGCGAACTGAATCCGGCGAACGGGACGTATCTCAATGAGTTTCGGATGAAAGAGGGCATCAGCACGTCCTACACGAAATTCCACAGCAAGACTGCGATTGACAATAATCCCTACGACCTGGTGCAACCGCCCGACGGACAACTCTATGTCGGTTGGACGTCACCCGGCGAATGGTTCAATCTGACCGTGGCGGTTGAACATGCCGGTGTTTATGCCATTGATCTCCTATACACTTCGAACCGGGGCGGGGAAATTTCCCTGGATCTAAACGGCAAGCCCCTGGTTTCTTCGATCAACATTATTTCAACCAAAAACGAAAAGGAAACCGTCGCCTGGCGTCAATGGCACCACTGGAATGTCATGACCAACGTGGCCGAAGTGGAACTGCCCAAAGGCGTGAGCGTTTTAACCCTTCACATCGTCACCGAGGGCAATATGAATCTGGCGTATCTTGATTTTGAGCCGAAAAACAAATAGCCGTCTGGTAATGAAAAGTGCGGTTCGGTCGGACCAATTAGCCATCGCCAAACCCATGGCCTGGCGGTAGCCTGAACATCACTTATGAAGCGCAAGAATATGACCATAACAATAGCCATTGTTGAAGATCATGCCGCCGTGCGCACAAGTATGCTAAAAATCCTGGAGGATGCTCCGAATTGCAAGTGCGTCGGTTCCTTTTCCGCCGCCGAAGAAGCGTTGCTTGAAATCCCGAAGCTTAAACCACAAGTTGTGCTCATGGACATCAGCCTGACGGGCATGGATGGTGTCGAATGCGTGCGCCAACTGGCCAGCCTGATGAAACTTCCGCAAATCATCATGCTCACGGTTCACGAAGACCCGGAGTCCATCTTCAATTCGCTTGCGGCTGGCGCGGCGGGTTATCTGCTCAAGCCGGTGCGCACGGCGCAATTGCTGGCGGCGGTAAATGATGTTTATGGCGGCGGCGCGCCGATGACCAGCAACATCGCACGCAGGGTCGTGCAGTCATTTAAACAAGTCACGCCGGCGGTCAGATCGGCGGTTGAAAATCTTTCGAAGCGCGAAGTGGACGTGCTGAATTATCTGGTCAAGGGTTTCAGTTACAAGGAAACCGCCGAGGCCCTGGGGATTGCCTACGGCACAGTGCATTCACATATCGAGCATATCTATCATAAACTTCATGTGCAGTCCCGTGCCCAGGCCGTGGCCCGTTACCTGAAAATTTGAGGCCGCGCCGTCTTTTCGCGCCAGAGCGGCAGTCGGGCCATTACTATCGGCAATTTTGCCGACTATTGTCCCCGGATTGCGCGGCTATTGTATGAAAGATGCGCGTGAAGTTTCATACTTGGTCTGGCTGGCGGTTCAGCCGGAATTGTCTGGTGAGCTGGCTTTTCATCAGGGCGCTGGTTACGGATGTCAAGGCCGCGACCTATTATGTGGATTCGGCGGAGGGCAATGATGCAAACAGCGGCACCGCCACAATTTCCGCCTGGCAGAGCCTGACCGCAGTTGATGGGACGACCTTTCAACCGGGAGACTCCATTCGGTTCAAAACCGGCGGAAGTTGGATTGGCACATTGAGTCCACGCGGGTCGGGCATCAACGGAAATCCAATCATCATCAGTTCGTATGGAACAAATTCAGCGAGGCCGCTCATCAACGGCAATGGCAGCACGGATGCCGTGATTTTGACCAACCAGCAGTATTGGGAGATCAACGACCTTGAGGTGATCAACCCGGCTTCGACGGACGCCGGGCGGCGCGGTTTTCACCTGTGCGCGGCGGACCATGGATTGGTCAGCCATCTTCACATAAGCAATTGCTACATTCATAATATTCGCGGCAAGGTCGACACGTCGAATGGAGATCAGGTGGCAAAGCGGTCGGGTGGCATCGTCGTGGAAGTCATTGACGACACCGTGGTCGCGACGCGGTTCAACGACATCATCATTCAGAATTGCACCATCTCGTCGGTGACGAACCAGGGCATTGTCGCCTGCGCCAATCGCAGCGGTCGCGGCGATTATCCGGGCACGGCAGCCTGGAACGCCCGCCACTGTTCAAACCTGATCATCCGCAATAATGTCATCAACGACATTTGCAAGAATGCCATGAGCATCCGGTATGGTGACGAGAGCTGTCTGGTGGAGCACAATGTCATGTTCAACACTGCCAATACGACCGATGGCAACACCATTTGCAGCTATAGTTGCCGGGGCACGGTTTTTCAATACAATGAAGGTTATCTGAATAACGGGGACGGCCGCCACGACGGCAGCCTTTATGACGCCGACTTGTACAGCCCCCAAACCGTCTGGCAATACAGCTACAGCCATGACAACAGTTGGGGGTTGTTCGTCCAGTATGCCGCCGCGGGCGGCCATGATACCAACGTCGTTGTCAGATACAATATCAGCCGGAATGACCGGGGCGATGTCTTTGCCCTGACCGGGGACGGCGGGGCCAGCTCCAGCGAATACATTTACAACAACACCATCTATACGCCGGCAAATCTTTCGCCGACCTTGATTGATGATCGCACCAGCGGGCACACCTCATGCTTCTATAACAATATATTTTACAACTTGAGTTCGACGGCCATTTACCACCTTACAACCGGCAACAACAATCATTTTGATTACAATGTCTTCTACGGCCAGCACCCGGCCGCCGAACCGGGTGATGCGCACAAACTGACAACGGATCCAAGGCTGATGGCGCCCGGCACTGGCGCCATGGGCGTGAATACCGTGGCGGGTTACAAACTTCAGTCTGACTTGCTTCGCATTGACTCCGGCCTGACCATCACCACCAACATAACCGGCAACCCGAACGCAGGAGGACGCGACTACTGGGGAAACAGCGTGCCGCTTAATGGAGCAACTGACCGGGGCGCCAATGAATGGCCCGGGGCCGCGCCCATTGTTTCAAGGCCGGTGCCACCATCAATCTTGCGTTGACCGCGAGCCATCAAGTCCGCCGGCCAAAACCAGTGCGATCATATCGGCAGTTTTGCCGACTATGAAACTGGCTGCGGCAGGCTGACAATAAAAATCAATCCGAATATACACAGCGAATGATGTTTCAAAGTTACTGCCAAAATAAAATAACATCGAACTACAATTGACTAAGCCAGGTAAAACTATGGACGAAAAATCAATGCTCACCTTTGTTCTTCTCCTGACCAGGAACGTCAGACTCAATGGCATCACATTTGCCATTCTGTTCGCCGCGATTGCCGGGAATTGCGCGCCCAGCGTTGATTTTAAGGCGCCCGCCCTGGGTGATTACGGTGCGATTACAGGCCATGTCTCCGGCCTGGCTGCGCCGTCAGCGTATGAGGTCATCCTGCTCGACTCTCAAAGAAACAAAATATGGTGGGACAAAACCCACAACGTCCACGGAATTCCCATTGCGGAAGACGGAACATTTACAGCCGCATCGTCTGCGGCTGAAAAAGGATGGGTCAACAATACCAACGTCCTGAAAGCCGCCTTCATCGGGGTGTGGATTGTTTCCACGAATTTTGGCAGATTTAGCGTTGAGGGAATTCCGTTGCCCGAAAAAATTCCGGCGGCGGCGGTGGCTTCAAAGATCATTATTCGCACCGGGCCGGGCACCGTTCCCAGTGTTGATTTTGACGCGCCCCCGGCCGGCACGAACCGGCCGGTTACCGGCCAGGTTTTGGGGCTGTCCAACCCGACAGCTTACAGGGTTCTAATGCTGGTTTCCGCGATCACCAACGTCTGGTGGGATAAAACCCATAACGTCCACGGAATTCCCATTGCGGAGGACGGTTCGTTCAAGATTGAAGGCTGGGTGGTTGACCCACATGATTTGACTGTTCCCAATATCGGGGTATGGATTGTTCCCACGAACTTCCCCGAATACAGCGCCGAGGGAACAGACCTGCCTGAAAAAATTCCACAGGCCGCCGTCGCTTCAAAAATCAAAAATCGAAATGATCCGCCTGGGCGACTTGAGCAAGCAACCAGGTGATGGATGCCATGCCAGTGAAGGCCATTTTGGCCGCCGCCGCTTATCGGCAGTTTTGCCGACTATGCAACAGGTGAAAATAGAATAAAAATAACAACATAATTCCAATGCAAAAAGAAGTTGATTATTTACCAACGCGGCGGTTGGGTAACGCCTTCACTTTGATTGAACTTTTAGTGGTCATTGCCATTATAGGGATTCTCGCAGCGTTGCTGTTGCCGGCGCTCGCATCCGCGAAAGAACGCGCGAAACGCATCAACTGCTTGAGCAATTTACGCCAACTTGGGATCGGCATGACGGTCTACGCCGGAGATTACAATGATTATGTCGTAGGTTCCAAACCCGCCGACGACGATCTCAATACACCAGGCAACCCGCCGTTCGTGCAATTCGCCATTTTCGCCATCGACACCAATGCGGTCAAACAAGTGGGCATCCCGCTCCAGACTAATTCAACGTGTGTTTGGGCATGTCCAGACATTCCCGGGCTGCCATACCCGGACATTACTGCCAACAATCAATGGATCATTGGCTACCAGTATTTTGGGGGCTTCACAGAATGGTCGCCCAACAACGAGGTTGGCCTTATCCCGGGAACCCACAGTCCGGTCAAATTAAGCCAATCCAAGCCGTATTGGTGCCTGGCAGGAGATCTGGTTTGCAAAATTAACGGCACTTGGGGCGGCGTTGATACGCTCGTTCCGCCGACCGTTCAAACAATCTTCCAGAAATACCTGCCACAACATCGCAAGGGGCCCAACCGGTATCCCCAGGGTGGAAATGAAGTATTCGCGGATGGTTCAGCAAGCTGGGAAAAAGTGGAAACCATGTATCAATTCACGACTTTTAATACGGATTACCAGTTTTGGTTTTATCAAAATACGGCTGATATCAGCGCGGCCACGATGTCGTCAATCAATGGTCTACTATGGAACCCTGCCGTGGATCCGAAATAATCGGATTTCAAGGCGGCCATCGGCAGTTTTGCCTACTGTCCAAATGCCGAAGGCATGATAATTTGACTGGATAATCATCCTTGCAACCATCAGTGAATGCCAGTAACCCAACAATAATAAGATAACCCCGACATCGCGATCCACAAATATGAAAAACTCCAAGATTGTTCTTTTGGCCGTTCTCACGCTGGTCATCTCAGTCTGCGTCTCCCAAGCCCAGCCGGTTCTCCTGGTGAGATTTCCATTCACCAACACCGACGGCCTCACCACCCTGGCCAGTGACACCAGCAGTGGCGGCGCCAATCTTACCCTGCATATGCTCAACAACGCCGGCGCGGCGGCTGATTTTGAAGGCTCGCCCGGCGGAGGGGTTTCGGGACTTGGAGTTGCCCTGGACCTCTCGACCAATACTGATTTCACAATCAACCCCGCCACCGGCATAGAAGGCGCCAACGGCGGCACCGGACCGATTGCTGACAACACCGGCAGCACCGCCCTGAATTTCGGCACCGTAAGCAACTATACGGCCACGGTTTGGTTCAATGCCAATTCGCAAATGCCCAATACCGGCGGCAATAGCACCCTTGGTCCCCGAATATTTATTCTCGGTGCCAATGGTCTTACAGACAAGGGGGTGGCCAACAGCATCAGCATTTATTGGCAGCAGTGGAATGAAGTTGCGGCCTCCATCGGCGCGACGGAAGTTAATTTCCCGTTGTATGCCAACTTCGTCAGCACCAATCAATGGCTTTTCTTTGCCCTGGCCGTCACAAACGGCACGAATGTAACGCTCTACGCGGGAACCGATCAAACCAATGTCGTGGCGGTGACTAAAGCGACCGTGACCGCTGCCAATGGAACCATAAATCTGACCAATGCCCTCGGCAGCGTCTTGCTGATCGGCAATCGGACAAGCCAGGCCCGCAATTTTGACGGTTGGATTGACGATTTTAGATTTTACGCCGGGGCGGCAACAACCAATCAAGTGGAAGACATCCGCTGGTTCGCCGTCGTGCCCGTCAACCTGGTTGCCGTACCCGGCAACAACACGGCAAGCCTGACGTGGAACGCCTTGAGTGGAGCTCTCAACTATAATGTGCTCCGTTCGGCAACCAGTGGCGGCCCATACACGCCAGTTGCCAGCGGTGTGACCTCGACCAGTTACACGGATACGACAGTTGTCAACGGGAACACTTATTACTATGTCGTTTCGGCCGTGGATGCCAATGGTGATGGAACCACAACGGGATATTCACCGCAGGCGACGGCGGTGCCGGCGAACGTGCCCGCCCCGCCCGGAAGCTTTACAGCCACGCCTGAAAACACGTCGGTGTTGTTGAATTGGAACGCATCCGCCGGTTCTCCCGCGGCGGCCAGTTACAATATCTCCAGATCCCTGGCCTCCGGAGGGGAAAGCGGCGTTTACGCAAATGTGCCGGACAGCGGCGGGCCCACCACCACCTTTACCGATACGAGCGTGACGAATGGAATCAAGTATTTTTATACAATTGCCGGAGTGGCCCCGGGCGGTGCCGTAGGCAGCCCCGGGGTGGAGGTCAACGCCATTCCTTTCGGACCACCCCTGGCGCCAGCGGGTGTCACCATCACCTCGCGGTCCATTAATTCAATCACGTTGACGTGGACTGATCCCAACCCGTCCGATATCAAGAGCCAGGACAGTTACCAAATCTTCAGCTCGGTCAACGGCGGCGCGTTCAATCAAATTGGGACGACGGGCATTGGCGTGACAACGTATACCGACAACACCATCACGGTGGGGAACACTTATGCTTATGAAGTGGTTGCGGTTAATAATAATGAAAGCGGCGGACCTTACACAAGTTCGGATTCTGTCACTTCGGTCACCGCCAACATCAGTCAAGCAGTGACTCTGCCAGATATCGCCGAGCAGACGATTCGGGCGGCTGCGGACGGCGCCGGAGTTGTCAATGATAACGGGTCGGGCACGATCCCCGGCCCGGGCGTTGGGAACGCCGTGGGCTTCTTGCGTGTGAAGTATCTCAACGATGGGACGCCGACTCCGGTGTCTCCCAATGGTGACACCACGTCTTGCGCGAAGACTTATTTCAGATGGACCTTTGCCGGCAATGAGATCCCCAATACCAATGCCGATTTGCAAATGGCCTGGACGACCACGACCATCGCTGGTTCAGAGTTGAGCACCATGATCCTCTGGAGCTTGAACCAGCCTTATCCGTTTCTGACCGGTGTTCCCACGCCACCCGGTGATGGCAGCACTTTTGTTCCCCCCGGAGGTCCGACCACGGGTGTCACCTGGGATAACGCGCAGGCCAACGATACCAATTACAACGCGGTGAGCCTTACGGGAACCTTCCAGATGTTGACCAATGGATCCAAAACCGCCACGCCGCTGGTCACTTTCACGGATCCTGGCGAGGGTGACAGCCCCGTCATCACAATTCCCGCGCCATGGGGGAACCTGATTCACCAAAACAACGGCACCAATGAACTGGTTTTCTGTCTGGGTGGCGCACTCTTTAACCAAGGCGCCCAAGGTTATCGCATTGCCAATCAAACCACCGTCTTGAATTATAGCGCGTTATTGGGCACTAATCCCCCGTCCATGTCCGCGCTCACCAACATGACCGTGGCCGCCGGCCAATCCGGCTCGCAGGGCTTCACCGTGGCTGATCCGGCCGGTAATGTAAACAATGTCGGCACAGCCGGGGTTGCGATAACATCGGATACGACATTAGCCGGGGCTACCGTTTCATCGGATACGACCGGCGGGGCGTCGGCGCAAGTCACGGGCAGCGGCGCAAGTCAGACAGTTACGGTGACGGCAGGCCCCACCGGGGGAACCTGCACGTTTGAAGTGACTATTACTGATGAGTATGGCGACCAGGCACAACGAACATTCACAATTGTGGTGCCGCCGCCAATCACCATTTCAGGCATTGCAAACACCAACACGCTGAATACGAGCGCCGTAGTCGTTCCGTTCACCGTCACAGATGAAGATTCGTCGGCCACGCTTACCGCAACCGCCGCGGTGGATGCCGTCAGCGGACCTCCCAGCAGCAGCGGTATTTACGTGCTCGCCAATGCCGTGGTGGCTCATGTAAGCGGCCCGAATTATACGGTGACAGTTACTCCCGTGTCTGACGCCCAGGGCGGCACCAACGGCATAGGGCTGGTTGACCTGACCGTCACTGATAGTGATACCAACACGTCAACCACCGCGTTTGCGGTGATGGTGCAGGCCAGCGCCGAAACCGTCTTCAGCGATGCTTTCAATTATAACAATGGCTCGTCATTGATCGATGAGAATGGCTCGGTGCTCGGTTCGCCGCCAGCCATAAACGATGGCGTCTGGAACGAAATCGGCATCTCCGGCAGCGTTACATTACCCGTGGGACCTACTGGCACCCTGGACCTTTCCGGCGGCGGAAATGGAAATAACGATTCAGCCAATGCCGTTCTCCTGGGTGCCCCGTATACGCCAGGTCACGGCTATGTGATCTACACAACCTTCCAGGCCAACTGGTCATCCCTCGTGGCCGGCAACGGCTGGCTGGCTTTAGATCCATTCGGTGACACGCTTAATCCCTTGATCGCTTCCGTTGGAAACGTCCCGGACGCCGCGGGCGACGGCGGGTTCAATGCGACAATTGATAACAACTCCGGGGATGCCGTCTCGACGAATCAGGCAACCCTGCAATTGGGCACCAC
>Ga0206798_1188_pt1 | contig 11822 bp, 18 predicted proteins | sample Alteio_BWOrgCont_66_FD_152893 | JGI IMG/M metagenome (GOLD analysis project Ga0206798, IMG submission 152893) | Enriched cells from forest soil in Barre Woods Harvard Forest LTER site, Petersham, Massachusetts, United States -... | ecosystem: Environmental > Terrestrial > Soil > Temperate forest >...
GCAGGACTGTCCGGGGAATGAAATCGGTTGGCCGACAACGCGCTTTTGCGGGGTTAACGACGTCATGGCCGGGCTTGTCCCGGCCATCCACGCGGTTCGGCCGCGAAAAGCCTTCCAAAGTTTCATGCAGTCGCGGGGCGTGGATGGCCGGGACAAGCCCGGCCATGACGTTCGGAGGCGGTATCGGATGCCGATTTCGTCGTTCCACCGCTGTGTTTCTTTCCCCGGACAGCCCGCGCAACCCTCATGAACGCTCGCGCCCACGGCTCCCTCGACGCGTTCTCACGCCCCGAGCAGCCGCGCCACCATGGCGATCATGGCCAAGAAAGCCGCCAGAGCCGCCAGCTCGGCCGCGTCGCCAAGAACCCCGAAACCTCCTTGAAATCCCAACGCCTGCAGCATCGCAACGCCCTCACTGAACGCCATATGTTCAGTCTATGTTCCTCTTATGTTCGAGTCAAGGGACGGTGGGGGCGGGTAGTGGGCCACTTTGGTTTGCCTTAATTTGTTCTTACCGTAGCGGGTCGACTCCGGGCGTCCGATAATGCGGCATGGACGACTTTGCGCCCTTCCCTATCAGGACCGAATTAGACCCTGACCAGCCGGCGCGCGTCCGCTGGACTGTTTGGGACCCCTACGGCGGCGTCTTCAAATCAAAGAAGAATTTTGCGACCGAACGGGAAGCGCTTTACGATGCCGAGAGATTCATCGACCGCCGACAGGACATTTGGCAGAGACGACATGAGCAAAGAGCCAAAACGCCCGCGTGATCTAAATCAGTGGGCCAAGCGCATGGTCGAGATCGCAACGGGCGAAGCTGACGACCGCGAGCCAACGCCTGAGGAACAGGGCAAAGACCCAGCCGCCGTGAGCCTAGGTCGCAAGGGCGGCCTCAAGGGCGGCAAAGCCCGCGCCGCCGCAATGACGCCAGAGCGGCGCGCCGAGATAGCTAAAAAAGCAGCGTCTAAACGGTGGAATGACCGTTAACCCTCTCTTGTAATCAATCCTATCATAGCGTATACACCTCTCAACGAGGTTTCCGCTATGTTCCCCAATGATGATGATTTTTCCATTACACCTGAGCAAATCGATCAAGCCAAGCGCGAAAAAGCTAGGCTTGACGAAATTATAGCACGCGCGAATCGCCGGGCGGCGGCTTTAGATCAATTTCTCGCATCGGCGGCTCTTTTGAACTCGGAAGCCGAAAATGCTGACGAGACTGAAAAGACCGCCGAAGACGCCGATATGCGCAACCCCGAAGATATACAAAACAATATGATGGGGATCATCGCTCAAATTGCGAATGGTCTTGAACAGCCAATTACCAAAAGCGCCCTGAAAGCAGCCCTTAAGGAACGAGGACTTTCGCCCGAAAGGGTCGACGGGAGCTACTTCTACGTTGCAATCGACAGGCTCAAGAAGCGCGGGCGTATTAGCGTCCTGAAAGACGGAGAAATCTGGCGCTCCTAGACCTTATGATTTCGGGCGTCGGCGGTAAATCCTGGCAAGGGACCGCGCGACGCCCGCTCAAAGCAGCCTCGTCAAGCCGAGGCAGGCGGTGGTACATGAAAAAATAGCTCCAATTGAGAGCCAACCCTAGTCGAAAGCGCCAACTTCCGGCTAGGGCGCTCTTTCTTATAACACATTGATCGGATTGTCAAATCCGTAAAACGCGAGTCCCATCAAGGGGTTGGCGATACGTATTATTTTTTTGTCAAACTGTCTTTTATGCTTGACCGATAAAGCATGATACGATAGATAGATTGATATGAACAAGCTCTCCGCTCAAGACCGCGCCAAAATCGTTCACCTCCTTTGCGAGGGAATGAGCATTCGCGCCGTCACGCGGCTGACCGGCGCGAGCAAAACGACTGTGACCAAGCTCGTTTGCGATATGGGCGCGGCGGCCGGCTGGTATCAGGACCGCGTCTTTCAGGGCCTCGCCTGCAATCGCCTCCAAATCGATGAAATCTGGGGTTTCGTCGGGGCGAAGCAAAAGAACGTGCCGAGCATGAAGCGCATTCAGCCTGGCGCGGGCGACGTTTGGCTTTGGATCGCGACCGATGCGCAGACCAAGCTTGTCCCCTGCTGGCATGTCGGGCGCCGCGATGGCAACGCCGCTATGGAGTTCATCGGCGACCTCGCCTCGCGCCTCACCAATCGCCCGCAAATCACCACTGACGGCCTTAAGGTCTATCTGGACGCCGTTGACACGGCCTTCGGCGGCGAAGTCGATTACGCGCAGCTTGTGAAGCTCTACGGCCCTTCCCTCGAAGGCGAGCATCGCTATTCCCCGGCCGAATGCACCGGCGCGATCAAGACACCTGTTCAGGGCAATCCGGACATGGCGCACGTGAGCACGTCCTACGCCGAGAGGAACAACCTCAACGTCAGGATGCACTCGCGCCGCATGACGCGCTTGACGAATGCGTTCTCAAAGAAGGTCGAGAACCACGCGCGGGCGATGGCGACGCATTTTTTCTATTACAACTTCGTCCGCATTCATAAGACGCTTAAGGTTACGCCTGCGATGGCTGCCGGCGTGACGGATCGGCTTTGGGAAGTTTCGGATTTGGTGGCAGTTCTAGAGGCGTGGGAGAAAACGGCCGCGTAATTTATGAGACACTTTTTCTGATTGTGGCTAGCGGGATAGCCATTCGCAAATCGCCGGGCTCGAAGCGCACCAATCCCAGTTTCTCGTACCATACAGCCTTTTCTTCGCTGATTGCTTCAAGCGTCAGCGTAGAAATTCCAGCATGCTCAGAAATTCTGAGAGTGCGATTGAAGGCGTCGCGCATCAGTTGCGCACCGATTCCCTGTTTCGCGGAAGCCTCAGTCACCCCCAGTTTTGCTAAATATATAGCAGGAACGGTGCCAATTCTTTCAAACTTTTTTGTGGTGCCGATCGGCATCTTTTCGTCGATCGTCCACGCGATAAATGTGAACGAATAATACCCTATCACTTCGGTCTGTTCGGGAATAGTAGCGACGAAAATTCTTATCTTGTAGTTTTTATGTTCTTTCCACGAATTGTTTTTCAGATAGTTATCAATTCGAGCTTCACCACATGAAAAAGCCCTTAGACCATGGTTCCGGTCTAAAGGCTTAATATCCACGTCAACCATGACTTTTATTTCTTAGGAGCCATTTTCCCGGACATGAGGCGGCGTAACTCTTTTGTCGGTTTCGGCGAACTCTTACTCACCTTGATAAGGGTCGCGATCCCAGCACGTGTGGCCATACGCACCGGGATAGTAGGGGCAAGATCCTTTAGTCTGGCTGCCATCGTGACCTCCGTTTGGCCCAAACGCAGAAACACTGGCGTCGGCTCTAGGTATCGGAAATTGATTGATGCGAGGTGAACTTATGGAAGAGGACAGGCTTCCCCGTCAAGCGGGCGGCCGTTTGATACTCTTCACTTCGTTTTTAACCGCCCTTCGGGGCAAGAAAAAATTCTTTCGTTCAAAAACGAAGTGAAGAGTATCAAAATTTCAGTCCTAAGTCAAGTTTACGGCAAGTTCGCAGGAATCTTGGAATCGCCGCCTCAGGCTGCCTTATTCAAACGGCTTTGGAGAGCCCGTATTCTGGCCTCTTGCTCCCGGATCGCGCGAAACTGATCGCAATCCGCTTCAAGAGCGAGTCTGTCGTCGCCTTTTGGCAGGCGCTCATAGAGCTCAACGAGAATCTGTTCTTCCTGCTGAATTAGCTGTTTATACACATTCATGGCGTTGTTTCCTTACGCCCCGCCCGGGGCACATCTAAACAAGAATCGTGCCGAAGAGATAGGCGCGCCTTATTCAAACTGGCCCACTACCTGGGGGCGGGTAGTGTCTCAGTTTCAGAAAGTGAACTTTGTGCTTAACGGATAAGCTTAGTTTTCTTGACCGAAAGCTTCCGTTGATCCCGCGCGTCGATTAGAGCAACAACGTCCTCCATCGACCAAAGCCGATCCGACGCGCCGGCCGCCATAGCTGGCGACATTTTTAAGGTCTTATCAATACGGACGAAATTATAATAGAGGAAATACAGGGAGAGCGAATGGCAATGGTTCTCGATTTTCTTTGAGAAAGCATTCGTAAGCCGCGTGAACCTGCGCATCCCCATACGCATATTTAGGTTCTGGCGTTCGACATGCGACGTGCTGATATGCGCCTCGTCTGGATTGCCGGTGACGGGGCTCTTGGTCGCGCCGAGGCAAACCGCCGGGCTGTATTTGCGCTCCGGCGACTTGCCGCCCTCGGCGCCGTAATGTTTCACAAGCTGGGCGTAATCGACATCGCCGCCAAACACGCCTTCAACCGCCGACACATAGGCCGTCAGGCCGTCGGTCGTCAGTTGAACGCGTCCCTTCACGCGAGCCTGAATGTCCTCCATCAAGAGATACGCCGAATAGGCGTCGCGACTGCCAACTTCCCAAGCGATCATCATTTTTGAGTCTGAGTCGATCGCGGTGAACGTCCAAAAATCGCCCGCCCCTTCCGGCGCGGACTTGGCGTCGGCCACGTTCTTTTGCTTGGCGTAGCAGAGCGACCAGATTTCATCGCATTGCACGCGCTCAGACTTGAGGCCGCGCACGTTCTGATCGTGATAGGCCGCCGCGACTGTTCCCGCGTCCACAAGCAGCTTTGTGACCGTGTTAATCGAAACATCGGCGACGCGAGAGATCGATCGCAGCGAAGAGCCCTCGACCAGCAAGTGGAGGATTTGGGCGCGCTTAGCGATGTCGAGCTTGTTCATGTCCAACATGATATGAACTTTCATACTTAGCGTCAAGAACAATAATTCTTTTCGCCAAAGGATTCCCTAGCGCGCGCGCTCCTGATAAAATAGCGAGCGCGCGCGGTGTGGATGGGGCGCCCGGAGAGACTCGAACTCTCGACCGTGCCCTTGGGAAGAGCGGCTCTATCCAGCTGAGCTACGGGCGCAAAAAGGGTGGGACCCTTTCGGTCAGAGTTGGCGGTGCAACGCCTTCTCTGACCGTTCCGCTCGGAGGTGCCCCTTGAGCGGCTTGGGGCTGCTTTCAATGGTTCGATTGATTCTTGTTTCCTTTCAAAGAGTTAACGATGCCAGATCGAAATCTGCACCTCAGTGCACTTTAGGGATTTCGCCGTGGTATCACCCATGATACTATGAACCGCGCGAAACTCAATAAACTTTGGTTCGCCGTTCAACAAGCGCGGCGGTCGCCTCAGAACGCGGCGGCACTTCAAAAATTCGCCAAACAGCTTGGTCGGAGGAAAGAAAATCGCGGCAAGGAGCCAACTTGGACAAGCGACCAGTTCTCCGATCTGCGTCCCTTGTCCATACCCGATCACGGTGGCAGGGACCTTGCTCCGGGAACAAAGAACAACATCTTAAACCAGCTCGAAGACGATCTGATCGCATGGGATGGGGTTTTGACCGAACAAGAAAAAATCGAACTCGATAAGAAAATAGTACTCCAGCAACTCAAAGGAAACATGAGCAAAAACTCTTCTAGAGAGACAAGCAAATGAACGAACCGGCAAGAATTCAAATTGATTTAGATAAAGAGGCTTCCGAGTTATTGCGACAGCCATATGCTCGAATTATTCTTCCAGAATCTGACGGTACGTTTCGTGGTGAGATCATGGAATTCCCTGGCTGCTTAGCAGTGGGCAATTCGGCATTGGAAGCACTGGAGCAACTTGAACAAGTTGCCGTTAGTTGGATCGCTGCGGCGCTGGAAAAAGGTCAACCCATCCCGCAGCCGTTCGAAAACAACAACGAGTACAGCGGGAAGCTAGTTCTACGCCTCCCGAAGAGCTTGCATAAGAAAGCGACCTGGATTGCAGAGAGGGAGAGTGTGAGCCTAAATCAGTTTATTGTTGCAAGCATATCTGAAAGTGTCGGAGAATATCATGGCACAAAAAATACTGTATACGTATATTCGTCGACGCACAATTACTTCAATCAAATTTACGCCTCGTCGTCTATGATGTCTAGTACCGGAGTTAGCGCGACGGGAATGAGTTTCTCTGGGACACCCGGCGTTGTCAATGTCACGGGGAGCGGCCTTCTTGCGGGAGGCGATGATATAAACAGTACAAGCGCGTTTGGCGTAAGCGGTACTACGCAGAAACTGCTGACGTCTGGGGGCTCTAATGGCTGAGGTAAACCAATATACAATTACTAACAAAGAACTTACGGAAATCATTATTAAGTCCGCCGGCGTTCACGAAGGACGCTGGTACTTAATGATAAATTTCGGATTAGGAGCAGCCAATATCGGCCCTACTCCCGAAACGACCGTCCCAGGGGCTATTATTGGCGTTCAATCAATCGGAATTCAACGAGACACGCCAGCAACGCCGGGGCCGCCAGCGTTAGTAATCGATGCTGCCAAAGTGAACCCTGCAACAGTGATGGGGCGACCGAAAACTAAGCCTCGGTAAATTATTCCCATCTCGACTTAGCGGCTTTTTTTGCGATCTCGGTCCGACGCTCGGCCGACATCGACTCCGCGCGTTTCTGACCGCCCTTGCGGCCTAGCTCTTGGGCGGCTTTGTTCTTCCCATCGTTTGGAGGCGCGTCGTCGATCTCTCCCGTCGCGATCTTCCCGATCATGACGGCACGGGCGTTGACGTCGGCGGGACGGCGCTCGCCTTTAGGGCCTCGTGGCATTTTCGGTTCCTTCGAACTCAAAGATGTTGTTTGCGCCGGGCGCGGTAATCTTAAGAAGAAAATTCGCAAACGACGTATGGGTGGCAATTATTCGTCCCTCTCTCAAGACAAACTTGAAGTCATATCCTTCAAGGTCGATAACGCTCTTGACGGGGACGCCAACGCCATAGCGACCGCCGACGACGTTCGCGACGACGAAGTGATCCTCGGTGTCTATGAAGACTTTGAAGCGCGCCACTGGCCACCCTTGCTTTCCGCCAAGCATAGCAGGGGCCGGAGCGCGGCGCGAGCGATCGTCAAGCGCCTTATTTTTCAAACTGAGACACTACCCAGGGGCGCGTAGTGTCTCAGTTTCGGGAACTGAACTTTATGCTTAACGCCGAAGTCCGTTAGTTTGGCGAATTGCAGCTGATACTCTATGCGGAGATCGTCACAGGACTGAACGAAACGATGACCCGGATTTGGCCGTGGACGCCTCTCACTATCCGGAAGGCCGTCGGCGCAGTTCTACTTTGCGTCTTGGCGGCAGCGCTGCTTGTTATCGGGGTATTCGGCCCATTTCTTCGTCAAGGCGCCAACTACGGCTTTGGCTCGCAATGGGATTGCGAAAGCCCTACCGGTAGCACCTCGGCAGTGACTTGTATCAAACGGACGCCCTAGATTTTGCGCCGTTCAACCCTGCGCACTTGGCAGCGTCGATCAGCAGAACAACGTCCTCCATCGACCAGAGCCGGCCGGACGCGCCAGCGGTCATGGCGAGCGACATTTGAGCGTCTTATGAAAGAATACAAAGTTGTAACGCGAATGGCCAACCGATCAATCCGTGCTCACGCTCTCCAGCGTGGACTCCGTGCGCAGCTCCAGCGTCGGGCTGTGGAAAATGTTCACGAAATGGACGTCGACGCCCAGCGCCGGCGCGTAGTCCTCATCGACGACGGCGCGGTATCCCGACACGTACTGGTTTTGCGTTTTCGTGTCGCTTTCGCGGTGGACGTGGACGATCTCGACATCGCAGCCGAACAACGACCGCGTTTCGTGCGCGCCGATCGTTTGCGTCGTGGTCTCGACGCCGTACGGCTTCCCGCCCAGGGCGATGGTCTTGCGATAGCTCGAGGCGGCGCCCGGAGCGAGCGACCACATGTCGCCGTCGACCGGCTGAACCTGGTACTTCATCGCGGGGGCCGCGGAGACCGTACTGGTCGCGATGAGGACGCCGCGATCGAATTCGTTGATGATCTCCGGAGTGCCTGCGGCGGAGCTGCGCATTTTCAAGAGCGTATGAGCGCCGCGCTCGATGCTGACGCCGTAGCGCTCCGTCGAGCCCGTCTTCCCGTTCTTCACCGTCAAGGCCCCGGAAAACGGGCTGTGGCCGTCGGCGAGCTTACCGCAATCGAGCGCCTGCCCGGGCGAGGCCGCCAGCATGGCGCCGAGGACCAGGAATCGTCTCATCAAATGCGCCTCCTAGACCGATATTCGCCAGTTGGCCGGCGCTCCACAGCCGAACGTAACCTTGACCCATCGCATCTCACACCGCCAAATGCCATCCCGTCGGCGGCGCAAGCGTCCCGATGGCATGCCAAGCGCTGATATGGCCCGCGGAGACCAGCCCGTCCTCGGCCGCCCCCGTCGTTGCATTGTAGATCAGCACATCCAACTTGCCGTCGCCATTGAAGTCGCCGGTCTTCTCGAAGGCAAAGCCCGTGGGAAGCGAGATGCCGAGGTTCAAAGTCGCGGTGTGCTTGCCCCCGCTCATCTGCCAGGCCTCCAGCGCATGCACGCTGGTCTCGAACAGAATGTCTGATGTTCCGTTGCTGAGGAGGTCGCCATTGCCGACATAGGTCCAGCCCGTCGCGGGCGCCCCGAGCGAGGCGACCGCTTCGCGCGTTCCATGGGCCATCTGCCAGTCCTGCAGCGCATGCGTCGTGCTGTTCTGCAACAGAATATCGCTCACCCCATCGCCATTGAAATCGCCAACGCCGATCGCCTTCCAGCCATTGCCCGGCGTCTCCGCGCCGACGGCTTTCGAGGACATATGCGCGTTGCCGCTGATGATCCAGTCGCTGAAAGCGCCGGTCTTCGTGTTGTACAACAGGAGATCGGTTGTGCTGTCGCCATTGAAGTCCCCGGCCTGCGCGACCGTCAAGCCGCTTGAAGGGGCGAGCGTTCCGATCGAATGGACGCTGGCGAAGCCTCCATTCGCCAGGTCCCAGTCGCGCAATACGCCCGACGTCTTGTTCTGGATCAGAATATCGGCGGTTCCATCGCCGTTGAAATCGCCGTCGCCCGCGTAACTCCAGGCCGTCCCAGGCGCGCCCGCTGCGTGGTTCGCCGAATGGGCGCCGTTGACGATCGACCAGTCGAGATAGGCGCCCGTCGTCGCGTTGCGCCACAGCAGGTCCGACCTCCCGTCGAAATTAAAGTCCTCCTGGAGCGGCGGCGGAAACGACGCCGGAAGCGCGGTAATGTCTGTCGGGGTCAGGTCATTGCCCGCGCCGGGATCGATGCTGATCTCGTGCGTGCCGCTGGTCGTGCCATCGGTCACCCACAAGCCGTGATGACCGCTGGCGTCGACGTCGTCGAACATCACCTTGTTGCCGACGACTGTCAGACCGGAAGGATAAATTCCACCGGATTTCGCGCCGTTGATAATCACCTCGTGCGTGCCGCCGGTGGTTCCGTCGGTCACCCACAAGCCTTGGTGATCGCTCGCGTCATTGCCGGTGAAGAAGGCCTCGTTGCCCAGAACGGTCAGGTTGGCGGGATCGACGCCGCTCGCGTCTGCTCCGTTGACAGCGATCTCGCTCGTGCCGGCGGTGAAGCCGGTCGTCAACCACAGACCCTCACGTCCGCCGGCGTCGAGGCCCGCGAACAGCGCCACCTCGCCGAAAGCGGTCGGGAAAGCCGTCAGGTCGGTGGGGCTGACCCCTGCCGAGCTTGCGCCGCCGACCAAGATCTCCTTCGTGCCGCCGGTGGTCTCGCCGTCCGTCGTCCACAAGCCATAGCGGCCGCTTGTGTCGACGCCCGCAAACAGCACATTGGCGCCGACAACCGTGAGGTCCTCGATCGCATTGTTCGGCATGAGCCCGTTGACGGCGATCTCGTGCGTGCCGCTGGCCGTGCCGTTCGTCGCCCACAAACCCGCTGGGTTGGTGGTGTCGGCGCCTTCGAACAGCACTTCGTCGCCGAAACGCGTCAGGTCCATCGGCGCAAGGCCGCCGGGATAGGCGCCACTGACATTGAGTTGATGCGTGCCTTAGCCGTGCCGTCCGTCACCCACAAACCGATATGGCCGAGGTCATTCGAGCCCGCAAAAAGCGCTTCCTTCCCCAAAACCGTCAGGCCGATGGGTTGGACACCCTTGGCGAACGCAAAATTGACGGCGATTTCATGCGTTCCCCCCGTCGTGCCGTTCGTCACCCACAAGCCGCGAAAGCCGAAGGCGTTCGTGCCGCTGAACAGCACCTCCTTGCCGAAAACGGTCATATCGCTGGGGTCGATCGCGACGGCGTTGTCGACAATTATCTGGCGCGTGCCGCTCGTCGTGCCGTTGGTAACCCACAAGCCATAGCCGTCGCCGTTGAAGAGAGCTTTGGTCATGCGCGCCTCCTTCGGCCGATCGCCGAAGGAGGCCCCTTGGTACGAAACCTTGTCATCGCAAAGCAATTGCAGGTCATGAACCGTTCCCTATTCGACCAGGCAGTTTCACTGGCATGCCGGTCGACGGCGATGCGAATGGGAAGGCGGTCCGCGTCTCATCCGTTGAAGGCGCTCCGAGCGTGACCAACGTCGTTTATGAAATTCACGAATTCCAGGCTTACGGGACGCACGCCCGCCTTAGCCTCATAGCACCCCTGCACGGATTGGTTCTCATAATTCACAAAGAACGCGCGGCGGCCGAAAAATAAGTAAAACCATCGGCTTAGAGCCCTCATTCCTAAAAGCGCCGGGCGAGCGCTGCCGCTAGCCCATCAATTCATACCAGGCCAACCAGGCGAACCAAGCGACAACGCCCGCAATAACGGCGCCGGCAAATGGGCGTGAAATACGGGCTCGGGACCCAGGCGCGTCCTGACGAGCAACAGCCAGCTTCCAAAAGAGGAGCACGCCGGCAAGGAAGCCGGCAAAACCGCCGAAGGGCCCGATGACGAAGATCGCGGCCATCGCAATGTCGCCGTTGCGATCCGCGCCCGAGAGCTCCATCCACAAGGCCGCGAGTGCGAACCAGCCGGCGACGCCGGACAGAACGCCGGACAGAAAACCTAGAACGAAGCGCATTGAGATTTGCCTCTGCGGAGCTTCGATCCGAAAGACCGTAGCACTTGCAGAAACGGGCTGAGAACAGCGGTTACTTTGAGCGCTGAAGCACAAAATGTAGTTAGGACGCCCCCACCCCTGAAATTCGGACACTCAAGGGCGACTTAGGACAGCGCCCGCGGAGAATAGTGTCTCAGTTTGAAAATAGCGGCGCTTGACAGCGCGCTCGCGAGACCATCTCACTGCCGGTATGCTTGGCTAGAAATAGCAGCGCGAAGGGTATTTCATGACGCATATACCGAAAGAACCGTTGATTCCCGGCAATACTTTGATCACGCCAACTCCCGAAGAAGGCAGGGCGCTAGCGATTACCCTCGCCCGCCATTCCATCCATGCGATGCAAGGCGAGTTAGAGGTCTTGATTGAGGGTCGTAAAACATACGCACATGATCCTATGGGGCTGATTGCTGCGGGTCACGTTGTCGCTGTGGAGTTCGCTACGATTTCCGCTGCAAACAATTACTGGCGCAAATGAGTATTGGCTTACGCCCCCGTACCTGAAGGCCAGAAGCGCTCCGCCTCGCGATTTGCACGCAAACTCGTTGGCGCTTGCGCTCCGTCTTGCGAGCTTCGCGCGCATCCATTAGCGCGACAACGTCGTCCGTCGACCAGAACCGATCGGGCGCGCCGGCGGCCATTGCCGCGCGCCATCCTATGCAGCGGACGAGACGGACAGGTCAGGCAAACAATCTGACATAAGACAATCCCCATCGGGACCCGAAGGCTTTCTGCATGAGCTCGCCGGTGATGTGCGGAAATTGCGCATGGGGCGCGCCGATCTGGCTTGGCGCGAAGTCCGCCGCCCTCCCTTCGGACGCGGCCGCAAATTCATCGGCGGCCGTCCCCACAAATCTCGGCGACGACGC
>Ga0206798_1187_pt2 | contig 11809 bp, 8 predicted proteins | sample Alteio_BWOrgCont_66_FD_152893 | JGI IMG/M metagenome (GOLD analysis project Ga0206798, IMG submission 152893) | Enriched cells from forest soil in Barre Woods Harvard Forest LTER site, Petersham, Massachusetts, United States -... | ecosystem: Environmental > Terrestrial > Soil > Temperate forest > O...
AGCGAAGTCCGGTCAGAAGCGCTGCCGGACGACAAGATGAAATTTGTCATGGCCGAAGCCAAGAAAGGCTATCGCACCATGGTGGTGGGTGACGGCATTAATGACGCCCTGGCGCTCAAGGTTGGCGCGGTGGGCGTGGCCATGGGCGCGAAAGGCACGGATGTGGCACTGGCCTCGGCCGATATCGTCCTGATGACCAACGATCTTCGCAGGCTTGGCACCTGTGTACGCCTCAGCCGACGGTGCCGGCGCACAATCCTTGTGAATGTGGGTGTCGGACTGGGCTGGACCGTGGTGGTGATTGGGATCGCCGCCGCCGGAATATTCGGCACCAGCGGCGCCCTGGTGGCGGCGGTCCTGCACAATGCCGGAACGCTCGCCGTCATGGCCAATGCTGGGCGCCTGCTAAAATTCCAGGACCACGCGTCGGAGATCAAGGAACAGGCTTAGCCGGTGAGATATTCCCAAGAGTCGCAGCTCCCCCAATGAATGCCATCAACAATAAGACAATCCTTTGGGGGGCTGCAGCGCTGATTGCTACTGCTGCGCTCAGCATTCTTGCATTACGTCATCCACCTGAAGCTGGAATGGGTGTTTCCCGGGGACAGATTTTGCAGGTGGTTGCTGGCGAGAACTTTTGGGGGAGTCTGATCTCGCAGCTCGGCGGTTCACATGTGCATGTCCTGAGTATCGTCTCCGACCCGAACGCTGATCCCCACGAATACGCAAGCACCACCGATGACGCACGCGCGGTTGCAAATGCCGACTATGCTATCTTCAATGGCGCCGGTTACGACAGCTGGGGCGATAAGCTGCTCGGCGCCAGTCAAAATCCGAATCGCAGAGTATTAGACATTGCCAGTCTGCTTGGAAAGAAAGAGGGCGATAACCCGCATTTTTTCTATAGCCCGGCATATGTCAATAAGGTTGTGCTCCAGATGGAGAGCGATCTTGTCGCCCTTGATCCCGCTGACACTGCATACTACCGGCAACAATATGTGGTGCTGAGCGCCGCGCTTGCTGCATATCAAAACCGCATTATCGCCATCAAGCATCAATTTGGTGGAACAAAGGTTGCCGCGACCGAGGACATTTTCAAATACCTGGCGGACGCAGCGGGACTCGATCTGGTATCGCCGCCCGCATTCATGCTGGCAGTTGCAGAGGGCAATGACCCGCCGGCCGCAAGTGTAGCGGAATTCGAGCGTTTACTCGGGAACGGCGAGGTGCGAGTGCTGGTCTACAATCAACAGACGATCACGCCGCTCACCGTGAACATCGAGAAGATGGCTGCCGATCGGGGCATGGGGATCGTCGGTATTACCGAGATTATTACGCCTCCCAACCTCTCCTTCCAGGTTTGGATGAACGGGGAAGTTATCGAACTGCAAAATGCGCTCAGCGCGAAGGCGAGTGGTCGTTAATGGATATCATCGCGGCCAGTGATCTCTCTGCCGGGTATCGCGGCATTCCTCTCTGGCGGGAGGCAAACTTCGAGATTCTGAAAGGGGAGTTTGTCGCTATCCTGGGACCCAACGGCGCCGGAAAGACAACGCTCTTCCGCCTTCTTCTGGGACTCGCTGCGCCGATCAGTGGAACGGTAACACTTTTTGGCGCTGCGCCGCATCGCGGGAACTCTCGCATTGGCTATGTGCCCCAGCGGCATTTCGTGGATCGTGAGATAGCAGTTGAGGCGCTGGAGTTGGTTCGATTGGGGATTGGCGGCGACCGCTGGGGGCTCGGCGCGGGACGCGGCAAGGCCGAGCGCACGGAGGCGCGCCGCATTCTGGCCGCAGTAGGTGCGCAAGAGCTCGCACATCGCGCGCTCGGCACACTGTCCGGAGGAGAATTACAGCGGATATTCCTGGCGGAGGCGCTGGCAGGCAGGCCTGAACTGCTACTCCTAGACGAGCCGCTCGCCAATCTTGATGTTCGCCGTGAAGGCGAACTAGTACGGCTCGTGCGTGATGTGGCGAGGAGAGAACAGGTCACCGTCCTGCTGATAGCCCACAACATCAACTCGCTTATGCCCGTGCTTGACCGTGTCCTGTATGTCGCCAATGGACGCATCGCGGCGGGCAAGCCCGGGGAGGTGCTCACGTCCGCCGCTCTCACGAAACTTTACGGGGCGCCGATCGAGGTGCTTCGGGATTCCAAAGGCCGCGTTGCCGTACTGGGTGTCGAAGAATGGCATCATGCCAATGATTAATCAGAATTTCAGCATCAATCTGGTCTCGGATCTGCGGGATATGCTGCAATACGATTTCATGCGGCACGCCTTCATGGCTGGGACCATTGTCGCGATCGTCGCCGGCGTAGTTGGATATTTTGTTGTGTTGCGGCGTTGGTCCTTCGCGACACATGCGCTCTCGCACGCCGGATTCGCCGGGGCAGCTGGAGCCGCGCTCTTCGGCCTCAATCCCCTGGTAGGTCTGCTCGCATTTACTTGCGGCGGTGGGGTTGCGATGGCTCTTCTCGGCCGAAATGTGGAGGCCCGAGACGTGCAGATCGGCACGGTGTTGGCGTTTTTGCTCGGACTGGGTGTGTTCTTTATCAGTCTCTATAAAGGGTACGCGACCGCCGCATATTCGATTCTGTTTGGCGAAATACTTGGGATCAGCAATGCCGACGTAATGGCCACTTTCATCGCCGGTGTGCTGGTTCTTTGCGTGATAGCGGCCATTTACCGTCCGCTCCTTTTTGCCTCGCTCGATGAAGATGTCGCGGAGGCGCGCGGGGTTCCCGTGCTTGCTCTCGGCACAATATTCATGCTGGTCATCGCGGTCACGACTTCAATCTCGGTACAGGTCGTGGGTGTGCTGCTCATATTCGCGCTGATGGTCACACCAGCGGCGATAGCAGGCCGCCTGACGCGCCGCCCGGCGCAGGGCGTTGCTGTTTCTGTGATTGTCGCGCTTGTCGTCACATGGTTCGGGTTGTTCCTCTCTTATTACCTGCCGTATCCGGTGAGCTTCTTCATCACGACCAGCGTATTCATTCTCTATCTCCTGACCAGGATTACACAGGGGCACCGGACGTAATCAGCATGGGAAACACCGTCATGAAGCACCTGCTCCGCGCCAGCACTCTTATCCTTGCGCTGATAGTTACATCCGCCGGCGCAGCGCCCATCTTGCCCATCGATAATGTGTTGCGCGCCACATTGCCGAACGGCCTGCGCGTCGTCATTGTGCGCAACACCCTGGCGCCGGTGGTGGCCACCGCCGTGAACTATCTGGTCGGTTCGGATGAAGCCCCGGATGGGTTTTCCGGCATGGCGCACGCCCAGGAACATATGATGTTTCGCGGCAGTCCCGGCCTGTCGGGGGACCAACTTGCCAAAATTGGTAGCCTGATGGGCGGCAATTTCAACGCCGATACGCGAGAAAGCCTGACCCAGTATCTATTCACTGTGCCAGCCGAAGACCTGGACGTCGCTCTCAATATCGAGGCCATTCGCATGCGCGATGTCTCAGACGCGCAAAAGGACTGGGATACTGAACGCGGCGCTATCGAGCAGGAAGTTGCGCAAGACCTCTCCGATCCTTTTTACGTCCTCTATGAGAATCTTCGGGCAAAAATGTTCGCCGGAACCAGCTATGCGCATGACGCGCTGGGCACGAGGCCGTCTTTTGACAAAACAACGGCGGCAATGCTGAAAAGCTTTCATGACCGCTGGTATGCGCCAAACAACGCTATTTTGGTCATTGTCGGCGATCTCGATCCACAAGCGACGCTTTCGAAAGTCAAAGCTCTTTTCGGTTCCATACCGGCGAAGAAACTTCCGACCCGGCCGGGATTCCCAATTCAAACTCTGACGCGGGCGAGTTTTAGCCTCGCCACCGACCAGCCCAGCCAGACGCAGGTTATCGCCATGCGCATGCCCGGACTGGATAGTCCGGACTTCCCGGCGGCTGAACTTCTTTCCGATATTTTGGGCAGCCAGCGGTCCGATCTCTACGGCCTTGTGGCGCAAGGCAAGGCGGTTGCCGCACAATTCTCCCTGGATCCTCTGCCCAAGGTGGGCATGGGCTATGCAGTGGTGTCGTTTCCCGCGGCTGGCGATGCCAAGGTTATCGATGCCGCGATCCGGAACGTTCTTTCCCGCGTAGCCGGCAATGGCGTGTCGTCTGACCTTTTGGATGCAGCCAAACGCCAGGAACACTTGCAAACCGAGTTTCAGAAAAATTCCATCGCCGGTCTGGCATCCGTCTGGTCGGATGCTGTCGCCCTCTATGACTTGCCGTCCCCTGAGGCCGACCTTGCCCGCATGGATCAGGTCACTGTCGCGGATGTAAACCGCGTGGCACGAAAATATCTGTTTGATGGCTATGAGATTTCCGCCACCATGTTGCCAAAAAGCTCTGGCCGCCCCGTCAGTGGCGGCGGATTCGGCGGACAGGAATCCATCGCGCTCGGCGAAGCTACGGCAACCCAATTGCCGGCCTGGGCGCAAGCTGCCTTGCGGCGGCTATCTGTTCCCGATTCGACGCTCCGTCCCATCGTGAGCAAGCTGGACAACGGCCTTACCCTGATCGTGCAGCCCGAGACAGTCAGCGACACCGTGACCGTGTTTGGTCATATCCGCAACCAGCCGGAAATGGAGGAAATGCCGGGAAAGGAGGGTGCCGACCTTATCTTGGGCCAGCTTTTGTCCTATGGCACAGAGCATCTGGACCGGCTGGGTTTTCAAAGGGCGCTGGATGAGATCGGCGCCAGCGAGAGAGCCGGAACGGATTTCTCATTGAAAGTTCTGGGCGAAAATGTCGACCGCGGTGTGGAATTGCTGGCGGACAATGAGCTTCATCCGGCTCTGCCAGAAGCGGCATTTCAGGCGCTCAAGAACCAGATCGGCCAATTGGTCGCCGCGCGCAATATCAGCCCAGCCTACCTGACGCTTCACTCCTTGCGGGAGGCTCTGCATCCACCGGGTGACCCCAGCACGCGCGAAGCCACACAACGATCTGTGTCGGTACTGACCACCGACGACGTACGAGCCTATTACGACCGCACCTTTCGGCCCGACCTGACCACGATCGTCGTTGTCGGACGCATCACTCCTGAGAGGGCGCGTCAGGTCATTGAAAAATTCTTTGGCAATTGGAAGGCGCAAGGCTCGCCGCCGCAGACGGATTGGCCCGTAGAGGCATCCAATCGCGCGGCCCTGGTTGCTGTACCGGACGGGAGCCGGGTCCAGGACAGCGTGGTGCTGGCCCAGACCCTGGGCCTGACGCGCTCGGATCCCGATTACTACCCACTTGAGCTGGGTAACGCCGTTTTGGGCGGGGGCTTCTACGCAGCACGGCTGAGCATTGATTTGCGTAAAAATGCGGGCCTGGTCTATTCGGTGAGTTCGGGCCTGCAACCGGGCAGGACGCGAAGCGCATATCTCATTCGCTTTGCCAGTGATTCGCAAAATGTCTCGAAGGCTGCCAATGCGGTGGCCCGCGAAATTCGCGCCATGCAAGAAGGCCCGGTGGGGTTGGAGGAACTGGATAGGGCCAAGGCGCTGCTTCTGCGTCAGATGCCGCTCAGGGAATCGAGCATTGACGAAATTGCGCGTGCCTTGGCCGATCGGGTTGAATTTGACCTGCCGTTGAACGAACCTGATATTGCGGCCCGGCAATATATCGACTTGACGCCTGCCCAGGTCCAGGCCGCTTTCCGCAAATGGATGCGGCCCGATGACCTAGTGCGCACGAGTCAGGGTCCGGCTCCACAATGAGCGCGGTTATAGCGCGGTTGGCCGCAGCCTTTCGGAAAAACTTTCCGGAGCGGCAGATTTATATTCGCAGCTCCGGTGAGGTGCAGTTTTTCACTTTTGGACCATCTCTCCAGGCCTCGCTGGCGGGGTTGGCTATGATTTTTTTGGCTTGGGCCGCATTTGCAACGGTCTATGTGGTTTTCAAGGACCGAAGCATTGCAGCCATGGACTATCGCTATGAGAAAACAAAGCTTGCCTACGACGCCCGGGCCTCTGCCCTGCAACATTCATATGGCGGCCTCAGAGTGGCATTGGGCCAGTCCGAACAGGATTATCAGCTGGCTGTGGATGCACTGACCAACAAGCAGAAGTTGATTGGCGAATTGCTGGTTCGCGAGGGCCTGAACGACGAAATTGCTCGAAACTCTTCGAAAACATCAGGAGCTTTTGGAACTGAAACAGCTACCGAGGGTTTCGCGCCAGATTTCATTATTAGCCAAGCGGTTTCGTCTGCGCTTGGGAGTCAGGACAAAGGTCGTGTGACGACGCCAGATTCGCCCCATGCGTCTGAGGTCTTGGCCGGCATTCACGGTCTTTTAGATGCGTTGGTATTGGCCATGCGCGCAGCGGCATTGCCTCTGTTTTCGATCAATTTGCAGTCAGACAATCGGGTGCAAAACCCTGGCTTGGCAGCTCTTGCGCGCCAGGAAGAGCGCGTGCGAGCCCTGGACAGCTCAGAAGCGGCGGTTCTGGGGCGGATCGAAGGCATTTTCAATCAGCACATTGACAATCTGCACGATACTATTCGCCGTGCAGGAATTGAACCCGGCCAGTTCTTGAAGAAATTTGCGTCAATTGATGCCGTGGGCGGACCTGAAATTCCACTTGACCAAGTCAAGATCTCGGGCATCGACGACCCCGATTATACCAGGGCCTATTTGCGCGCGGGTGCTATGCTGGACCGGCTTGCGACTTTTTCCAGCGCCATGAGCCATATTCCGCTCGACATGCCTGTCAGTGCTGCACACTTTGACCGTACCAGCGGCTTTGGGCCTCGCTTGGACCCATTCACCGGCCATTACGCTTTTCATCCGGGGATCGATTTTGGCGGGCCCTGGGGCGCGGCGGTCGTTTCGACCGCCCCTGGCATTGTGGTTTTTGCAGGCGATCGCGGGTCTTACGGCCTTACGGTGGAAATCGATCATGGCTTGGGCTTTCACACCCGCTATGCCCACCTGTCCGCTCTAGCCGTTCATAAGGGCATGCGGGTGGGGAAGGGCACCGTGATTGGCAAAGTCGGATCCACGGGGCGCAGCACAGGGCCTCACGTGCATTATGAGGTCTGGTACGACAATGTCGTTCGCAACCCTGGACCATTTATCGCGGCCGGTGGCCATGCCTATACGAGCCTTCTCGGCTCTGCCGGCGAGCCACCGTCAACAATCGGAAATGACCAGGATTAGACATCTGCGATGGGCATATGATCGACAGTTGATGGCCGCATTTGGGAAATTGGTGATATTGTGAAGGGGCGAGGCATGGAGCGCGCGCGACTGGTCCGGAGGCGCTGACCAAGATGGTTCACGGAAAACTATTCTCCTCAATGCGATGTTCATGCTTCTTGGTCTTGCTTCTATGTCCGGTCGTTTCTGAGGCCGCTGTCGTCAATTCCCCAGAACAGGGCTTTTCAGCGGACTTTCCGATGAATCCCGAAGTCAACGGACCAGCTCCTTCCGAGAAAGATAACAGTGGGAAAATACTTTCGAATTCTGTGACCTACGAGACTCAGACTGAGAACATCTTGCTGACGGTCGTTGTGGATGCGTTCACAAATCCAACAAAGATTGATGTTGCCAGTTCGCTGAAGGCGGAACGAAACAGATTCATTGATGATGCCGCCGCCAGCTTGACGTCATCGCGGGTGGACACGTTTGAGGGCCATGCTGCGACGTATTTCACGTTTGAAATTCACAGGGCAAAGGGCCGCGGCCTTGTGGTAATTCAGGACAAAGCAATTCCGAAAATATATATTGTGACGGCACTATACACCCGCGAAAATGAGGACTCAGTTGACGCCGTCAATCGGTTTATGGATTCATTCAGGCTTAACTAGCGGGGGAGGCAATGGCGGGACATGCAACCATGCGCTGGACAATTATAATATTATCGGTTGCTGGGGTAGCGATCTGTTGGGCAGTGTGGTCCAGAATCGACGGCCAACATGAGCAGACGCGCCTCCAACAAGCAGCAGCCTGCAACGGCATAGTGACGGCCGACCAGTTAGAGGACTCAGCGAAAGCGGCGGTTCAGCAGTCGCACATTTCAATAGCCGAGGCCAGGCGCGATGTTGAAAGTTTAGCATGCCCAAAGACTGCCAATCATTAAACCGCGGTCTACGGTTTGGCGTTAGCGGGTAATTGATCTTGACCCTGCCGGCCGGGGCCTTTGGGCCCGCCCTGCTTGCCCAGATCTGGGCTCGACGATAGTCGCCACCGCCTGGCACAATAGGAGCCAGTCAGGCCTCTGGCGTTCAGCCTTTTGGGTGGTGGTGTTTGCCCGATCAGCTAAGATGCAGGGCACCAGGCAGGAGAATGATAGCGTGAAATCACGCGGCGAGGCTCTACGCGATTATGTCATCAGGCGGCTTCTGCTGATGATTCCCACCTTTATCGGGATCACCTTCGTCACATTTCTGTTGTGCCAGTTCGTTCCGGGTGGGCAGATCGACCAGATTCGCATGCAGCTGGCCGGGGCCGGCGGCGGCGGAGCGGCGCGCGTGAGCATTTCGCGAAACCAGCTCGAAATTCCCGACGAGCAGCTCAAAGAGCTCAAGGCCTATTATGGATTTGATAAACCGTTTCTGGTGGCCTACGGCGAATGGCTGGGCAAGACAGCCAGACTCAATTTCGGCGAATCCTTCCGCTATAACGAACCAGTGCTGCAGGTCATCGCCGACCGCCTCCCGGTCTCGATCTACTATGGCGTCATCACCGCGATATTCACATTCGGCATCTGCATTCCTCTCGGCATCCTCAAGGCAATCCGTCATCGCACTTGGGTCGACAACCTGACCTCGGCGCTTATCTTTGTCGGCTATGCGATACCGGGTTTCGCGCTCGGTGTGGTGCTGGTCAATCTTCTAGCGGTAAGGTACCAGATTTTCCCTCTGGGTGGATTTCAGTCGGCGGGCGCGGAGGCAATGCCGCTCTTGGACCGGATCGACGATGTCGTGTGGCACTCGGTGCTGCCGCTGATTGCCTATCTGGTGAGCTCCTTCGCCGTCACTACCATGCTGATGAAAAATGCACTGATGGAGAATATGAGCGCCGATTACGTCCGCACCGCGCTCGCCAAGGGGTTGAGCTGGCGCCGTGCCGTCTTCGTGCACGCCTTGAGGAATTCGCTCATCCCCATGGCGACCAGCATAGGAAGCCTGCTCGGTATTTTTCTGACCGGAAGTTTCCTAATCGAGCGTGTGTTCAACATCAACGGAATCGGCCTCCTCGCCTTCGACGCAATCCAGACGCGTGACTTCCCCGTGGTCATGGGTATATTGGTGATCGATAGCGTGCTTCTATTGATCGGGAATCTGGTTTCTGATCTTGCGGTCGCGTTTGTCGACCCCCGCGTCCGCTTCGAGTAGGCCCATGGCTTGGATCAAGCTCGACCCCATCACGTCGCGGCGGCTCCAACGGTTTCGCAAGATAAAGCGCGGCTATTATTCGCTGCTGATCCTGCTGGCCGCCACCATTCTTTCCGTCTTCGCGCCGTTCCTGGCGGAGAGCCGCGCGCTGCTCGTAATCTACAATGGCAAGCTCTACTTCCCGACCTTTGAATATTATACGGCGGATACCTTCGGCCAAAACCCTCCGGCAGGATGGACGACGAGCGACCTAGAAACCGAATATCTGCGGCTCAAGCATGAGTGGCAGGCCGAACGCTTCCTTTATGCGCGCGACACGTCGCAGGCCGGACTAGACCCGGCTCGGCACGCGAGGCTGGCGGCGAAATACCCCGACCGCAATAACTATGTGGTCATGCCGCCGATTCCGTGGGACCCATATCAGAGTGATTTTTGGTACAACGAAATTCTCAACGACATTCAGGTACTGCTCAATTCTGGCGATCGCACGAGCGCAGAAAGAATGGCGCTGCGCGACCATCTTGATGAGCTGGCCCGGGACATCCATACAGGCGCCATTGACGCGATTCTCAGGGACCCCCGGCGCTCGGTGACGGGCGACCTGAACGGGCTGGCGCACGGCGGTACGATGCCGTCGCTCTCAGCGCTAGGTAAGGTCCCGCCGACGGCGCCGGATCTTTTGCGGCAGCATTATTTGGGAACTGATGCCCAGGGGCGCGACGTCGCTTCCCGGCTGCTTTACGGCTTCCGCATTTCGATCTTCTTTGCCCTCATTCTCACCTTCGTCAGCCAGGTGCTCGGCACCATCGTTGGCAGTCTGCAAGGCTATCTCGCCGGACGGTTCGACATCATCAGCCAGCGAGTGATTGAAATCCTCGTATCCATCCCGTTCCTGTATGTTGTTATCATTCTGGCGGCGCTCATTACGCCGACCTTTCTGATTCTAGTCCTCATCATGGCGATTTTCCAGTGGATTGACATAACCTTCTACATGCGCACTGAGATGTATCGCGAGAAGACCCGGGAATATTGCCTGGCCGCGAAATCGTATGGCGCGTCACATTTGCGCATCGTGTTCCGACATCTGCTGCCAAACTGTCTAACGCCGCTGGTAACGTTCACGCCGTTCGCGATGGTGGCGGCCATCTTCACGCTGACGGCGCTCGATTATCTGGGCTACGGGTTGCCGGCGCCGACACCGTCGTGGGGCCAACTGATCGACCAGGCCTTGCAGCCAGAGAACCGCGACAAGCTGTGGCTTACCTTCGCGCCGTTTGGTGCCATCACGATTACGCTGTTGCTTGTCGTTTTCATCGGCGAATCGGTCCGCGAAGCGTTCGATCCCAAGCAATATTCGAAATACGAGTAAGGCGGCGGGCATGAACAGATTGTTCTCTGGACTGGTTTTTGTGGCTTTTCTGCTACCGGTAGCAGGCTGGCCGGCTCAGGGAGTGCCGGCCAACGCGGGTGTGGCGGGCACGGCGGCGCTTCCCAGGAACATTGTGTGGGAAACCGATAATAACGAACCACTGATTGGTTCGCCCAAGGCAATTCGCGGCGGAACGTTCAACTCCTATCTGGATGCTTATCCACTGACATTCCGGATCATGGGTCCCAACAGCAACGACGTTTTCGCCAACTGGAACCAGGCGTTTGCCGAATTCACGCTCGTCCAGATGCATCCCGTCACCGACAAGTTCATTCCGATGATGGCGACGGCATGGTCGGTGCAACCCGACAATAGAACTATTTATTTCAAGCTCGATCCCGATGCGCTGTTTTCCGACGGGCACAAGATCACGGCAGACGATTACGTCTTCACCTGGAAGATGATGCAGTCGCGCTTCATCGTCGATCCATTCTGGAATAGCTTTGTGAAGCAATATTACCAGTCGGTCGAGAAGATCGACGACTATACGCTCAAAGTGGTTGGAACCCATCCGAGCTGGCGGCCGCTGTATGATTACGGTAATTTGTGGCCGACTCCCGCCTATGCGACCCATCTCGACAAGGACTGGGTGACGCGAACGACCAACCAGCCGCAGATTGTGGCCGGCCCCTATGTAGTATCGTCCGAGGAACGCGGCCGCTCGGTCACCTTCAAGCGGGTACCGAACTGGTGGGGCGACAAAAAGCGCTATTTCCAGGGTCTCTACAACGTCGACTCGATTCACTTGATCGTCATTCCCGACGATCGGGTGCTCGATTATCTACGCCTTGGACAGATTGACCTCAGCGAGGAGCCGACCGCGGCGACGTGGAACGAGGACTATACGTTTCCGGCCGTCACCAAGGGTTGGTTGCACCGCGTCCGGGTCTTCACTGAAACGCCACAGGGAATGTACGGCCTCATCATGAATACCCAGGCGCCAATTTTCCACGATCGGAATTTCCGCATCGCCATGGAGTATTTGTTCAATTTCCCGCGGCTGAATCGCGATCTGATGTACAATAGTTATTTT
>Ga0206798_1189_pt1 | contig 11801 bp, 11 predicted proteins | sample Alteio_BWOrgCont_66_FD_152893 | JGI IMG/M metagenome (GOLD analysis project Ga0206798, IMG submission 152893) | Enriched cells from forest soil in Barre Woods Harvard Forest LTER site, Petersham, Massachusetts, United States -... | ecosystem: Environmental > Terrestrial > Soil > Temperate forest >...
GCGCTGTTTGTAGTGCGATACGGAGGGCTTGTACTTACCGTTTTTGGCGCGCTGTTTCTGGTTGCCGTGCGGCTGGCCGGTGAGCGCGTTGCTTCGTTCTTCGAATTCAGTTTTGGAATGGTCTCAAAGAAGCTGGGTCATTCGGTTGGCAACAAGGTGCGCACGTTTCACTCGGGGCTCGATACGATGCGCTCGTTCAGTGATTTTGCTGGCGCGGCAGGTCTCTCAATTTCAATGTGGTTGCTGATTGCGCTGGCTTATCTGCTGGGGTGCAAGGCGTACGTGGCCAGCCCGGCGCTGGTTGCGGTTACCCTGCCCAAATGCATTCTGCTGATGATTGCGAGCGGCGGAGCCAGTGTTCTTCAGTTGCCAGTAATTGGGTGGTTTTCGCAGATTGGATTGGTTGCAGTGGCGCTGGTGGCGATACTGGGCGCTACGCCTGAAGCTGCAACTGCGTGCGGTGCAACTCTGCTTCTGATCACGTTTTTGAGCATTATTCCGGCGGGGTTGATCTGGGCGCAGTTTGACAACGTGAACCTGCGCAAGGTGACGGCTGAGAGCGAGCGAGCCGACGACGCGCTGGCGACGGAGTAGGGTGGGGGATTAGAGTTCCGTTCGACTACACAACCGGTGGTTGCGGAGCGTCTGGTGGCGGAGGGGTAACGTCTGCCGACGGATTTGGAAGGTCCGGAAGCGGAACTGGTGGCTCGAACACGGGCATCACACCTTTGCTGAACCACTCATTTGCTTCCTTGCCAAACAGGAACAGGTACACCAGGAAGACAAATGCGCCCTGAATGATTATGCCTCCCGGGCTTCGAACGGCGTTGACCAGGACTTGAAAAATAGACCAGGAGATGGCCAGCCAGCGTGCCCAGTTCTTGCAGCGCAGCATGTAGTAGCCCGCGATGATGGCAAAGGTACCGATCACGAACATCAGAAAAGTTCCGACGATCGATAGAAATGTATGTGGAGGTATCTTGAACTCGTTGAAGTAGTAGCTGGTCGAAACCAGGCCGGCGACCATATAGAGGACCGCGAGAACGGTAATTGTGGGCGGGCGGTTGTTCATGATTTCGAGATAAGTGTACGCGTTGCGGGCGCCTCGGCGTGTTTACTTTGTTTGGGATTCAGGTAAAGCCGCACCATCAGTTGTAATGGGGGGCGACGAGTAGCGGATCGTATCGGGCCCCACCGCACCGCCGGTGAGCAGCATGCTCATTGCCTGCTCCATGGTCATTGCGGTCTCCGTTACACGGCTCATGGGCAGCACCTGCAGAAATGCCGAAGTGGGGTTTATGGCGTTGGGAAGCAGGACGGCGGCGAGGATCTCGCCGGTATCCGTGTCGGCCATCGTGCGAGTCAAAAACCCGATGCTCTTTTGACCGACGATCGGAAAATCGACCAGCACCACGCGTTGACTCGAGGGTTTCTTGGCCATCATGGTGTCTATGAGCTGGCGTACCGAGGTGTAAACCTTTGCAATAAACGGCAGCCGCTCAAGCGCCGATTCAAAGAGTTGAAAAATCTGGCGGCCGATGACCTCGGAAGTGACACTCCCGACCACGTAGAGCACTGCCAGGGTGAGCAGTATGGCCAGCACCGACTCCATGAAAGGGGTACCGAGCCAGTTCGATGGAAAGACCGCGAGAAAGAAGTGCACGAGCGGCAGCCCGGCTTTGGCCAGCGTGGTAAAGAGAAAGCTGAAGATGAGGTAAGTGACAAATAGCGGGCCAATGGTGATGACACCGGCCAGGATGTTTCGCTGCAGGCTGCGCAAGGTCTTGCCGAGAACTGGGTCCACGCTTCTCTCTCCGATATGAGGATACGCGACGGAAGCGGCTCAGGACGCTGCTCGAACCCGCCGCAAGCATCTATAGTTGGAGCTTGCGAGAGATGAACGGAGAATGACTGGGATGGAAGATCTGAGACCTGAAGAATTTGCGACAGAGGCACCGAAGGTTGGGGAAGCCGCGCCGGCACCGCCCAAGCCGGTCGCGATTGCGCGGCCGGTGCATCATCTTTCCGCGATGGAAAAGGCGGTTGGCGTGCTTAGGGCGATTTTGCCAATTGCGCAGAAGTTTCTGCCTCTGCTCGACGGGCAGGTTGGGACAGTGGTTTCGAATCTGATTGGGCCACAGAACTCGCCGCGACAGGTTGCGAATGCCCTGCTGCCACTGCACGATGGACTTGCCCAGCTTGAGAAGCAGCAAATTGAACTGCGATCCCAGCTGGCCGGGCAGAATGCTGCGCTCAGGCAGATTGAGGAACAGATCGAGGCGGTGAGGAAGCAGGTAGAGGAGACAGCCGTGGAGCAGCAGGAACTAGCGAGGATTTTGAGTAAGATGCGCCGCAGAGTGAATCTGTTCGCAATTGCCGGACTGGTGCTGCTGACGGCGGTGGTAACGCTGAATATAGTGCTTCTTGTGCACATCCGGCGGGTTTTGCCCTGAATTTAGGGCTACCGGGGAGGTTAAATCGCATTATTTGCACCACCTGTTAGCAAGGCGTCTTGCTATATGAAACTTGCGTAAATCGATTTTTGCTCGCTTCGAGGCCCTGTATACGGTAACATTCAATTGTTTTTCATGGCATATACAGATCTTTAACTTTTACGAACACGATATTACTAAATTCTGCTCACCTCCGTCGTCATTGTGACGACTACTGTTGCCAGTCGTATTTTCGCGAGACTAGTATTCCGGTTAGTCGATGGGGTCGCTAATGTGGGTGACCTCGTTCCAACCTATGTATGCAGTTGTTCTCAAGTTCACAGAGCTTCACCAACAAGCGGCGCCCGCTGGCCTGCGCGCACGCGAATGGAGTGTCTCGCCATGGCATGGTATGCCTACTGCATTGGGGAAAAGCAAGCATTTCCTGAATTAGCTCGCCATCGTAAACCTGTTCCTTTGGAATCGGTCATTGGAGTAAGCGGAAATCAAGTTTTTTTGTATCCCGCAAGCGATCTCGCAATCATTGTGAGCGAGCACAACCCACAAGAACCTCTCAACCAGAAGTCGGGCGTCGACCATGCACGTGTGATCGCGGATTGCTTTCAGCACTCCACCGTACTTCCCTTCCGTTTCGGCACTGTTTTCAACGACGATGATTCGCTGCGCAAGTCGATCAGGTCGAATCAGCGCCAGTTCATGGGCAATATTGACAAGCTGCGCGGCAAGACCGAGATGCACCTGAAGATCCTGGTCGACGATTGTTGCGGCAAGGAAATTGAACGTCACCTGCCGGTTGACAAAGTTGGGCGCGGATATCTGACAAACCTTCGCGAGAATGCATCCCGCACGCGCGAACGGCAAACCCGGGCGCGCGCAGTCAGCTTCCAGATGCATCGGCTGTTTAATCCTCAGGACGAGGAAGTAAGCTGCCGGCTGATGGAGAACGGCAAGATGGTGCTCGACATTGCACACCTTATTGAGCGCAAATGCGTGGAGCGGTACCAGAACAAATTTGCGTCGACGGTACTGATGATGCGCGAATGCCAGATGCAGCTTTCGGGGCCGTGGCCGCCGTATCACTTTGTACATAAGCTGATGCGGGGTACACACTCGCAGCCTGCCACGGCAGTGCCGACGGGCGCGGTGGATGCAGTAGCTGTTGAAGCGCCGGCTGTGGGCATGATGACGGCTATGGCGTAACGCTGTTTAATTGCTGAAAAAAGCTCCGGCCTTTGGCTGGGGCTTTTTTTGTCGCTGCCTTTTCTGAGAGCGTAAAATTACCGCCGAGAGGAGCAACGGCGATGGCGAATCCCATCAACTCAAACCCTGAACGTTGCGAGGAGTTTCAGAAGCAGCTCCCGGCATTGATTGAGGCAGGAACGGATTTAGAAGACCATCCGCATTGCAAAGATTGCGAGCTTTGCCGCGCGCTTGTAGACGACCTTCGTTTGATCGCCTGGCAAGCGTGGAGAAGGCACAACAGGGATTGGGAGTTTTGAATCGCTGCCGACCGCCAGAGGAACGAATCAAAGAGGGGTGTCCATGGAACTGCATTGCTTTGTTGGTCACAAGGCGCACCGCATCGCTTTAGCTCTAGCTATGGTGGAGTTCGGCGCAGGCGCTTGTGTTTGCCAGCAACCGGCATCCTCCCCAATCGCGTTTGAAGTGGCCTCAGTTAAACCTTTCTCCAAAGATATTTCTTCGTACCCTCCCAGTAAAATCGGCCCGCACGTGTACCCGGTGCGTGCGTCCTATATAGGCATGTCATTAAAGAGCCTGATTGTTTACGCATATGGCGTCAACGTTAGGCAGGTCATCGGTCCGGGCTGGATCGATACTGTTCGGTACGTCATTGAGGCTAAATTTCCAGAAGGCGCCACCGGGAAGGACGAAAAGAGGATGCTGCAGGAACTCTTGAAAGCGCGTTTCAATCTGGCGTTCCATATCGAGAAGAAGGACGTAACGGCTTATCAATTGGTAGTGAGCAAACAAGGAGCCAAGCTTAAGCCGTTTACTGAAGGTTGGTCAGGAACAAACAAGGAAGCGCCGTTAAGGCCCGGAGAGCGATGGGTAGGCGACGGACCTGAGAAACACAAAGAGCTTTTCACCTCTGACGCGGCGCGCATGGTAAAGCACGTAGAAAGTAGCAGGGTCACGATGAGTGCGCTGGCCCGTGCTCTTACTGCAATATTGGACGACTCGGGTGATACTCGCTTGGTAATCGACCGGACCGGCCTGGAGGGGTATTACCAGGTATCGATTGATTACAGTGCTCCGCAAGCTAGAGCGACAGCGGGAGGAGATGCCGTGGGCGCGCTTCCCTCCGACCCGCAAGGAACCGAGGTCTTGGACCGCTCCCTCGATGCGCTCGGTTTGAAGTTAGAACTGCAAAAGGGTCCCGTTGACCTTTATGTTATCGATCACGCCGAACAACCTTCGGACAACTGAATTCAGGTTGCGGTATTTGCGGCCCGGCTATAGCGGTACCAGCATTTCTATACCCCAGGCTCTATAAGCTCAAGTTGCCCAAAAAACGAAGCGCGGGTCAGGAGACCCGCGCTACAGCCGGTCGGGAGACCGGCGGTACAACCGCGCTACTCGTTCCTCAGTCGTAATACTCAAGCCCAAGGTGCGTAATCAGATCCGCACCCATGATGTGGCGCAACGTGTTCTTCAGCTTCATGGACTGGATGAAGAGATCGTGCTCGGGATAGAGACCCTCGCGCGTCTGCGGCGACTTGAGGTAGAAGCTCAGCCACTCCTGAATGCCGATGGACTGCAGTTCAGGCGAGCGCTTGGCGAGGTCGAGGAACAGTACCAGATCTAGCGCGATGGGTGCGGCCAGAATTGAATCGCGGCACAGGAAGTTGACCTTGAGCTGCATCGGGTAGCCGAGCCAACCAAAGATGTCGATATTGTCCCACGCCTCTTTTTCGTCTCCGCGCGGCGGGTAATAGTTGATGCGGATCTTGTGGTAGAGGTCCTTGTAGAGGTCGGGATAAAGCTCAGGCTGGAAGATGTGTTCGAGCGAGCCTAGCTTGGACTCTTCCTTGGTCTTGAAGGACTGGGGATCGTCAAGCACCTCGCCGTCGCGGTTGCCGAGGATGTTGGTTGAGAACCATCCGCTGACGCCCAGCATGCGCGCCTTGAAGGCCGGCGCGAGGACGGTCTTCATCAATGTCTGGCCGGTCTTGAAGTCTTTGCCGCAGATGGGCGCGGCATTCTTCTTTGACAGACATACCAGCGCCGGGGTATCGACGGTGAGATTCGGAGCGCCGTTGGCGAATGGGACGCCTTCGCTGAGAGCGGCGTAAGCGTAGATTTGCGAAGGAGCGATGCCGGCGTCGTTGGCCAGCAGCCCCTTCTCAAAGTTTTCAATGCTCTGGTGAACAGCCGAGGGCTCAAGGAAAATCTCAGTCGAGCCGCACCAGATCATAACCACACGATCAACGGTCTTCTTGAAGGCGCGAATGTCTTCGATCACTTGGTCGGCAAGCTCGCGTTTGTTTTTGCCCTTCTTCACGTGGGTTCCGTGAAGGCGCTTCACATAGAACTGATCGAAGACCGCCGGCATGGGCTTGATGGTTTCAAGATAGGGCTTGAGCTGCGCGAGAATTTCCGGCTTCAGCACGGCGGCATGCGCGGCTGACTCGTAGACGTTGTCTTCAAAAATGTCCCAACCGGTAAAGACGATATCGTTCAGATCGGCCAGCGGCACAAAGTCCTTGATGAGAGGGGTCTGGTTTGAAGTGCGCTTGCCCAGGCGGATGGTGCCCATTTGTGTAAGCGAACCGATGGGCTTGGCCAGTCCGCGGCGCACGGCTTCAACACCGGCGATCATTGTGGTGGCAACGGCACCGAGGCCCACCACCATTACTCCAAGCTTGCCTTTCGCGGGTGCTACGGCGGTCTTGGACCCCTCGGACGAAGACCTGTCCGCGGGGGCCCCCAACTTTTGGCCGCCTGTTTGTTCAGTCGACATGTGGTTTACAACCTTCCTTCATAAATGATTTCGAATTGCAATCTTTAACCAGCCCATACGTACGCTGTGTGATTTTCACGCAATTATTAAGTTGAACACCGCGACCCTGTCGCAGGCAAATCGTGCGGGCCTGCTTTGGCGTCGCACCATTTTCAAGAAATCCCTCAGGGGCTAAAGCCCAAGTCATTTTGCGAATTTTATCGGCACGACTAAAGTCGTGCCTTTTCAAAAATGCATAGCCCCTACGGGGCTTGGCGTTCATTTCTGCCCTTTACCCCACGCTTTCCACCCCAAGAAACAAGGACCGTTTCTTGGGGGCCCCGGTGAAGCGCGGGGCTAACATCCATTGCGCCTACGGCGCGCTTGGCCCGACTGAAGTCGTGTCCTGATACTTCGTGCTCCTTCAAGACTGAGGTCTTCGTTGGGTTGTTTCGTGATTTGTTTAACACTATGCGGGATCTAAGCTGCATCGGCGTTCTTTCTGCGATTCAGGCGCGACCAGACAAACCACACCACGCACAGCAGGATTGCGAGTTCGACTACAAGGTGGAAGCGATGAAACAACTGCTCGAGGCGTGGATCTGAGTTCCAGCGCTCCCCCAGCTTCATGCCGGCCCAGGCCAGGCAGGAATACCAGACCAGGGAGCCGGCGGTGGTGTAGATGTGAAAACGCAGGCGGCCCATTTTGGCGATGCCAGCGGGGAACGCGACAAAGGTCTGCACCACCGGCAGCATGCGCCCCAACAAGATGGCGATAGAACCGTAGCGTTCGAAGAACCATGTCATGCGATCCAGTTCGTGCTGGCTCATCAGAACCCATTTGCCGTAGCGCGTGACCAGCGGCCGGCCGCCCTTAGCGCCGATCCAGTAGGCTACCGCCGAGCCCACGTTGCAGCCCAGCGAACCGGCGATCACGACCAGGACGAAGCTGAAGCGCCCCATGTAGACCAGGTAGCCGGAGAAAGGCATGATGAGTTCTGAAGGAATGGGAATGCCGCTTGAGTTCAACGCCATGAGCGCCGCGATGCCGGCGTAACCGCCAGCTTGAATCGTTTGAGTAATCAGTTGAACCAGCAGCGCCAAGATCTTTTCGTTCATGAGCACTTTCAGTATAAAGGGTGCGGCGGTGCGAGGACCGTGCAGGCGCGTACTTCGTAGTGGGTTGCGACGTACTCAATGCGGCTCAATAACGCCTTCGCCTCAGGTTCGAAGATTGCGATGGAGTAATCGGGGCCCGCAAAACGAATTACTGATTCAATCGAATCAAAGAGATTCACCACCACGAACTCGGTTTCGCCGGCTCCGTTGAGGCGCAGAATGTAGCCTCCCAGATAACCGTTGATGGTTTTGAGGCCAGGCAGTACAGTCTGCTTGAGCAGGTTCTCGTAACCATCTGCATTCTCTGGTTTTGTCCAACCTCTCCAGTGCCGCGCAATCATCCTCGTTTCTCCTGTTCCAACACCTGAATTTTAATCCCGGTACAATAGATGGGTGAGTAAACCAACAATGCCCGCGGCCCCTTCCGTTGGCTTCATTTCGTTAGGCTGCCCCAAAAACCTCGTCGATTCAGAGGTGATGATGGGCCTGCTCGACCGCGCCGGAGCGCGGCTTACCTCGCACCCTGAAGAAGCCGACATTCTGGTGGTGAATACGTGCAGCTTTATCGACACGGCCAAGCAGGAGTCGGTGGACACCATTCTTGAGATGGCGCGGCACAAGACTTCTGGCTCGGCCAAAAAGCTGATCGTGGCCGGATGCCTGGTGGAGCGCTATCGCGACGAGATCCGCAAGACCATTCCTGAAGTCGATGCCGTGGTGGGCACCGGCGAGCTCGAGGCCATTCTTGAAGCCGCTGGGCTGGCGCCCGTGCACGCAGTTGCTGCTTCATCGCCATTTAATATCCTGACCAGCGTTCAGGTGGATACACGAGCCGGCAAAGAATCCGCGGCTGGAACCCATAAGCACGAGGCCGGCACTACAACATTCAGAGCGGAAGGCGATCACCGCGAGCGCCAGGGCCGCTTTAGCCGCGACGATTGGCAGGGCGCGCGGCATCTGCTGCCTACTTATCTTTACGACGAAAACACTCCGCGGTTGCTTTCGACGCCGCGCGCTTCGGCTTATATAAAAATTGCCGAGGGCTGCGACCATCCTTGCACGTTTTGCGTGATTCCCAATCTGCGCGGCAAGTTCCGCTCGCGGCGATTCGAGAGCGTGGTGGCTGAAGCGCGGCAGCTTGCGTCGCGTGGAGTTGAAGAGATTACGCTCATTGGCCAGGACACTACGTGCTACGGCGAAGACCTGGGCTTGAAAGATGGCTTGGCCACGTTGCTTGACCAGCTGGCCGGGATTGAAGGGCTGCGCTGGTTGCGCTTCCTCTATGCGTATCCCAACCGCATTACGGGGCGGCTGCTTGAGACTATCGCCAAGCACGACAATATTTGCAAGTATCTCGATGTACCGCTGCAGCACGCCTCGCCCGATGTATTGAAGCGGATGAAGCGCGGCGCCGGCGCGGAGATATTTCTTAAGACAATCGATAAGGTGCGTGCAGCCGTGCCAGGAATCGCGCTGCGAACCAGCTTCATTGTCGGCTTCCCCGGCGAGTCGCCCTCGGACTTTGAAGCATTGGAGCAATTCATCGGCGAGGCGAAGTTCGATTGGCTGGGCGTCTTCAGCTATTCGCATGAGGAAGGATCCCAGGCGTATTCGCTGGACGCGCAGGTGCCGAAGCGGACGATCGAGGCGCGGCGCAAGCGGCTGATGAAGCTGCAGCAGAAGATTTCGCGCAATGCCAAGCAGGAGTGGGTTGGGCGCGAAGTGGTAGTGCTGGCCGAGGGCGAGAGTGAAGAGACACCGCTATTGTGGGAAGGCCGCACGCAGTTTCACGCGCCGGAGATCGATGGCAAGGTCTACATCAACGACTTTGGCGATCTGGAGCAGCTTGAGCAGGGACGCTTTTACAAGGCACAGATTACCGAGGCGCACGACTACGATCTGGTAGCCAGGGTGATTTCAGCAGCATAATAAAGGCGCGGCAACCTAAGCTGCCGCGCCCGTTGGTTCAATGTTTAAAGAGCTACTTGTGTGCGCCTGCGCTTGGGGCTGCGCCTCCGCCACCACCACCGCCGCCGCTGCTTACGTGAGCACCGCCGCCACCGCCTCCACCGCTGCTGCTGGCGTGATAGCTTCCGCCACCGCCGCCGCTGCTGTAGCTGCGGGCTGGTGCTCCGCCGGAATAGCCACCCACATTTCCACCTGCGGAACTGGAGTGCGTTGAAGTAGCGGACGTGACTCTTGCGGAGCCCGGCGAATTGGAACTCCCGGTGGCGCCGCGATAAACCGGGGAGTAGACCGGATTGGGTGAACTGTAGACTGGGCGTCCCGAAGAGGAATCGCCTCTCGAGCTTCCATCAGCGATGCGGAAGCCCTGACGCGGCGCTCCTATCGGAGGACGGGGCCCAATCGGATTTTCGCCTCCGCGAGCGATGACCGGGCGTATCGGGGCAACCGTAGTTCCGCGGATCGTCACGGGCTGGTTGCGGTCGCGAGATGGAAACGGAGTGCCTTCACCCGGGCCCCCGTGATTCACTGCGATTACAGGAACGGGGTGTCCGCGAACAGGTCCGCGTGGCGATATAGGCCGGTGCGGAAGCCGGTAGCCCGGGGGCAAACCGCCGCCTCCGTACGCCGGGCCGGGATAGTAGCCTGAGTTCCACCAGGGGTTGCAGCCACCTTCGCCGGGATTCCAGCCCCAGCCGAAGTCATTGAAGAAATTCCAGGAGCCGCAGGAATAAGGCAGGAATCCCATGTTTTCGCACGGGACGAAGATGTAGCCGTACCGCGGATACCATACCCAATTTCCGCAGCCATACGGATCCCAACCGGCGCCGGAGGCTTGGTAAGGCGACCAGATATAACCCTGGCCGGGCACGTTGTACCAACTGCCGTTCGCGTCAAGATCGCTCCAGGCAGGACTTCCGCTCTCAGGTCCGTTCTGGGTCGGGGGCGGGTCGGTAAACGCGGCTTCAACTGTGGCCGTGGCCTGATCGCGATCAGCATTCCAGGCATCCCAGGAGTCCGGATCGACTGATTCGTTTAGATCGTAATGGCTGGGGTCGTTCGGAGCCAGAGTGACGCTTTCGCCGCCGTGTACGGCCAACTGCATACCACCGTTGCCACGGTTAAGATTCGCATTCCCCGAGAGAACCGCAAACTCGCCTGGAGGCGCGTCCATTTTTACGCGAAAGACCGCATTGCCACTAGGCGTGACAGTGGAGTCGGCAAAGTGAACCGAGAATTGGCCAAGCTGGTTGGCGCCCTGAAACTCAAAATAGGCGAGGCCGCCGTTGACCACCATCTCGGCGTCGCCGTTCGACCCATCGCCACGCAGCACCGTGAGTGTAAGCGTGGAGTTGGGCGAGAGGCGGGCTACACTGCCGTCTTCAAACTGAATTTCGGCGCGGCCGTCCTGTGCGGTAGCCAACTGCATGCCCTCAAAGAGCGGCATGTTTACGGTTGCGCCGTCGGCGATGACCTGGTCACCCTGCGATACGCGCACCTGGCCTTCCACATAACTCAAGTGCACGGCGCGTGCCGCGGGTTGGGTGTCGTCTGCGTGGATGGGCTGAACGGCAACGAGAGCTGCAACAGCAGCAGTCGCAATCCAAAATGAAACGGCGCCCCCGCGGCGCCTGATGATGGTCGGTTTCGCAATCGATTTCATTGCTGCCCGCCTTTCCATCGCCCCCAAAGGCGATCGTTCAAACGGTACTGATGGCAGCGTACTACTTCCCCACTATCTTTGACATCTAATGATAAGCAAAAGTTTCCATGTTGTTTCTTAATATTAAAGATCAGGTTCCCGCCTGTGCCAATAAGAGCTTCGCGCGCTTGCGAACGCGCTCCAGGACTTCGTCGTCATCGGCAAGTTTCACGAGAATCTGGCGAATGTTGGATATCTCAAGCGCGTGGCCGCTTCCGGCAGCATCGAGCAGGTACTCCATTTCCTTATCCAGCCCCAGCCGGTCATGCTGTAGCAGTTCCTGCAGCCGCGCGCCTTCGATCATGGTCTCAGCCACGGCTCCAAATGTGGTGCCCAGTTCTTCAATCTCTTTATCCTTTGAGTAGTTGTAGGTGCATGAGCCGGAACCGTCGGGTCCGGAATAGCTGAATTTCTTCCACCCCTCAAAGGCGACTTTGAGGCGGCTTTCGCAGCTTTCATTGAAGAAGTGGTGGCGATGCGCAACTTCAAAGACGCGTGTAGTGAATGGGACGCTCAACTGTATGTCGCGATCGACATTGGGGGCAATCAGAGCGGGGGCCTCTCCCGCAGGCACCTTGCCCATCTGCGATGTGAAATGCCC
>Ga0206798_1190_pt1 | contig 11793 bp, 12 predicted proteins | sample Alteio_BWOrgCont_66_FD_152893 | JGI IMG/M metagenome (GOLD analysis project Ga0206798, IMG submission 152893) | Enriched cells from forest soil in Barre Woods Harvard Forest LTER site, Petersham, Massachusetts, United States -... | ecosystem: Environmental > Terrestrial > Soil > Temperate forest >...
GCATCGGTCAGAACGGGCACCAGACGCCATAGTTGAAAAGCGAGATAGGTGAGATTTTGTAAATTGGGCGCAGGCGGCGGCCGTTTCGCGCCTACCGCCCACGCTGCCGGCCAACCCTATCACCGAAGAATGGGCCTACCCGCACGCCCAGCGCCTGGGCTATGTGCCAAAGGGTCACCACGGTAGGATTCCGCTGCCCCAGCTCCAGCCCGCTGACATAGGCGCGATCCACGCCCATGCGCTCGGCAAGCGCGGCTTGCGTCAGCCCGGCTGCTATCCGCAGCCGCCTTACATTGCGCCCTACCATACGCCGCACGTCCTGTCCCATGCGCCCAGTCGGGCAGGCCATGCAATATATTGCGACGCATTATAATGCACTCTCTGGATTTGGCTATGGACGCTCACGGGCGCGAGGAATAGGCTTCAAGAGGGAGCGCGGGGCAAATGGCGCTGGTGTGCGTATCACCGCACTGTGAAAGCCCAATTATGGGCGGGGGAATCTCAAATGAAAACTAAGCTCAAGGCAGCTTTGGCTGCCGGTGTCGTCGCGTCATGTCTCACGGTCGGTTTCGCAGCTTCATCACAAGCCCAAACCATTTGCCCAAACGGGACTTACGTTTCCGGCAAGTCGTGTCAGATAGCTCCAAACGGTTCTTATGTTTCCGGTGATCAACCCGTCCAAATCGCCCCGAACGGCTCCTATGTAAGTGGAACGCCACAAATTGCGCCGAACGGAACGTATGTTGGTGGGACACCACAAATTGCACCGAACGGAACTTACGTTGGTGGTACGCCGCGGATTGCTCCGAACGGAACTTATGTGGGCAGCACGCCGTAGCCGCTCTCAAACGAAATCGGCTTTGGTGGCGGCGTGTGTTGTGACTGACGGAGACCGTCCTGCCTGGATTGGTTGACGAAGGAGGGATTGATGAAGGCCATGCGATACGTGCCAGTTCTTCTCATTGTTTTTCTTGCTGTAGCACCGAGTACAGCGTCCGCATGGTGTTTGTCATGCGGGATTTCGGCCGCGATTCCATCCATGACCAATACAGCCGAGCAGCTTTTAATCATGGAACAGCAGGAGAGACAACAGGAGGAACAGCAACAGCAGCAACAACAGCTACAGCAGCAACAACAACAGCAACAACAACAGCAAGCTGCGCTGACTGACCCCGTCGCTCAGTACAATCTCGGATTGGCATGGTATCAGGGCCAAGGGGTCGCACGGAATTACGATCAAGCGATGCAGTGGTGGCGAAAGGCCGCTGATCTGGGATACGCCAACGGGCAATTCGGTGTCGGGCTTTTATACGAACATGGTTATGGTGTGCCGCAGGACTACGCTCAAGCTATGTATTGGTTTCGCAAGGCTGCCGCTCAGGGGAATGCCGACGCGCAAGACGCTGTTGGTGTTTCCTACGAAAATGGCTGGTTCGGTTCAAAAGATTATGGTCAGGCTCGGAACTGGTACAATCTCGCAATAGCCCAAGGTAACGATGCGGCAAGGAAGAACCTGGCAACGCTGCCAGCCACGCCGGCGCCGCAGTCAATGGATGGAAACGTCAATCGCGCAATCGAAGCACTGACGAAAGCATATCCCAATTGGCGCGAGATTGTCGGCGCTGTCGATAGTCAGGGGCGGTTCGATCCGAACAATCCGTTCCGGGCATGGCTGAGCAAGCAGCCGGAGGATTACCAGAGAACGATAAACGGGTCCAACAATGCCCCGGTTATCATCGCGGCGATCAACAAGTTCCAAACCGACCAGGCAAAAGCCGCAGCCTCCACCAGCCGAAGCAATGATACGGTGAGCACCTACAACCGCTGCGTATCCGCGGCCTATCGAGCAGGAATAGTCCCCGCGTGTGGGCCGCGTGTCGCTATCGTAGCTGACAAACATTAGGTCAGGTCAGATGGACAAGTGCGAACCGTCGCCAGCGAACGCAACAAATCAAATTAGGGGGACTTCCATGCGCCTACTATTTGTTCTTTGTGGTGCACTCGCACTATGTGGTTGCGTGAGCGCCTATGATGCGTCCGCGGAGCCAGCAGCTCAGCAAGCAAAGGCGCTTGGATATGATCAATGCAACGCCGCACTCGCGCGGAAAGAGTTAAAGACCAATGTGGCCATGCTGGAGTGCGTTTTGGCCTCCGAAAAGAAATATGCCGTAGACATAAAGCTACAGAACATGGGCTTCTATGATGCCTACGCAGCCAGGGTCAGGCTGATAGCCATTGATCGCGATGCAGGCCGACTCTCTAACGCTCAGATGGAAAGCGATTTAGCTGCGGCTCATAGCGACTACATTTCCGCAATGAACCAAGCTTATGTCCAGACTGCCGCCGACAATGCTGCCACGACTAACTTTTTAGTGGGCGCGGCTGGCGCATTCGCGACGGGCTATGCACATCCGATACCGCCGTAGCCTCGCGCGTAGGCATAGGGCAATCGTAGGGTCTTTCAACATCGGCGCGCTTCGGCGACGGCCGTGGAAACGTCCCCTAATGTCAACAGGCGTGACTCTCGCCGTTGCCTGTTCCTGGCGCACGACGATGGCTCTGGACATGTTATCAAAGGTTAGCAGGCGTGGGGTGGGCAGGGCGGCCAGGCGTAGGGACACCGTAGGGTCTTTCAATCGGGGCGATGCCGGGGTGGCTAACCTTGCCCCAATCTTGCCGTGCTTGAGCAGGCGGCGCCAGCCTTGCCGTGATCTTGCCGTGGCCTCGCGCGCGCGGGCGCGTATTGGTGCATAAACTCGGGTCGAGGTAATGCTGACGTTCGTCTATTTCCCTCTATTTTAGACCGTGGCCTCGCGCGCGCGCGCCTACTGGTAGCGAAACTCTGTCTTTCTCAACACACACGCCGTGCGCCACCGTCGTCAATGTGCCGCCGAATGGTGGCCCCCCCGCCATCGCCAAATCTTCGGTCTCCAGCTTGGGTTTGCAACTAGCAGACGCTGCGCTCGGGCGTGCAGTAGACCGACCTCTTTGACACTACGAAGCTCCTCGTAGTATATCGGACGCAGGACACCTGCCGGATAGCGCATGATGCGTTGTGTGTTCCTTTTGCCCATGATGGGACTGGCTTTCGCGCCCGTGGCTTGGGCGCAGCCCGCACCTACCCCGAAAACGTCTCTCGACCGATCTATTGAAACCGTCATCGTCACCGCGCCCCGGCTTCATGCCGGTGTCACGCCCAACGCCATTGCGCATGATTTCGTCAAGTCGTTTGCTGCGCCGACCGTGCTGCGCGACGGCATTGCGCGCTGGCAGGTCGCCATCTGTCCCAATTTTGAAGGGCTCGCCCCGCAATACGTCGCGGTGATGGAGGCGCGGTTTCGGACCATCGCGGGCGAGGCGGGCGCGCCGATGAAGGAGAAAGACTGCAAACCCAACCTGTCGGTCGTCTTCACGCCGCAGCCGCAAGTCTATCTGGACGCGATCCATGCGAAGAACATGGATGTTGTGGGCTATCATGGCACGACGACCGTCAGCCATCCCATCCAAGCCTGGTATGTGACCGGCATGCGGGACAATCGCGGTGAAGTGGTCGTCGATCACGACGGTACTCTCGTCCTGGATTGCCCGTTTGGAGACTGCAAGGGCTTCGCCCGCATTGCCTCCACCAGTACAGCCCCTGTCCTCAGTGTTGGCGGCTGGCGTGATCGCCCCGATATTAGCAGCGATCTTCTTTACGTCACCATCATTGTCGATGCGGACCAGACCGCTCACAACACGGTCGGGGAGATCGCCGACTATGTCGCCATGATGGCCCTGTCGCGCACCGATGATTATGACGATTGCCAGTTGATGCCCAGCATCACCAATCTGTTGTCTGCCAATTGCGACGACAAGCTCAAGCCGTCACAGATCACCGCCAGCGACGTGGCCTATTTGCGCGGTGTTTACAAAATGGACGCGGGGGCGAAACTGCAAATCCAGCAGGACCAGATAGCTGCCGAGATGCAGAAAACGCTTGGTGGTCAATAAGAAAGGCCGACTTTCGCCGAGCCTCTGTCCCATTTGTCTATGTTGGCGCGCTTTATGGCCCGATGCGAATGTCCGCTTTGGATCAGAAGCGGTCAGCCAAGACATCCCATGCTCGGAATGGAGTTCTCGTATGGCGGCAGCGTCGGAGCTGGCGCTCTGTCCGCTTTGTTCCTGATTTGCTCGATGATTTCGGCCAGGCCACCGAAAGCGTCGGCGCCGTGGCTGTATTGGTCATGCACTGGCGAGGCCGGTTCGCCGGTGCTGATCGGTATGCTGCGCTTGTACCGCTTCAAGCAATCCATCAGGCGCGGGCCGCCGTGGAAGATCAATGGCGCTTCCGGCGGTGCCTTGCGCTGCACGCTGCTTATGAAGATGCGCGGGAACATCATGCGCCCTGCCCGGATGCGCGCCTCGTCGTTGGTCTTGGCAATCTGTTTGACCTTGCATCCAAGGTCGGTCAGCGTCTTGCGGGCGTTCGTGCCCGATATGGGATTGTGCTGCGCGGCGTCGAACGGCAGCCAGTCGTCTCCCCACACATAACCAAGCTGGCCACGAATGGCGATCCACTGGGCGTAAGTGAGGAAGCTGCCTTCCATGTAGTTGACGATATTCGCCACGGTCGGCATCGGCTTCTGCACCATGATGAGCGACATGGCGTCGTTCCAGCCCAAGTCCCAGACGCAATGCACGGGATAGCGCGGGTCATACGGCACATGGCCGTACCGCTGCTCCTCAATCATGGCGAGGACTTCGCTGGCGTAGATCGCACCAGCCACAATGGAACGGCACTTGCCTTCCCAGATGTTGTCGTAATCTTGCGGCGCCGTCTTCTGGCAATGCTGCCGTTCCGCTTCCAGAACTGGCGGGAACCACGGATTGTCCGAGTAATTCATCTTGACGACGACGGCACCAGGCGGCGGATTGACGACAAACCGCTCCCAGGTGTCGTCGGTGTCCATGTCCGGGTTGAAGCTGATCCAAATTTCGCTGCCATTGGCGCGGATCGTCGGGATCAGAATGTCCCATGACCGCTTCTTGACGGTCTGGGCTTCTTCAACCCATACGATGTCGAAGCCTTCAAATGATTTGATGCTCTCGGCCGTGTGCAGCCCAAGCCCGCTGAAAGCGAACATGGTGCCGTTGATCCCGCGTATCTCTGTCTCAAGCACCTGATAGAATGCACCGAGGCCAAGCGCCTGTATCCGGTCGGACAACAGCCGATGCACGGATTTCTTGATGCTTTCCTGAATTTCACGGGCGCACAGGATGCGGAGCGCGTCATGTGTGCCAAGCACCAGCAGCGCGTCGGCAAACGACCATGATTTGCTGGCGCCGCGCCCGCCATACACAACCTTATAGCGGTGCATCCCGGTCAGAAATTCCAGCTTGTCCGGCAGTTCCAGATGCACATCAAGTTCGAGAGCCGCACCGGCCGCACTCAACTGGACACCGCGACATGACCGCCGGCCTTGACCAGAGTGATCGTCACGTTGACCTTTGTTGGTCCTGTCGGGCCGCTGTCGTCATATTGCTTGCTGATCTTTGCGGCCTTGTCCAAGGCGCTGATCTTGTTGGCCCAGGTCAGTGAGTCGGTGGCCTCGCCATAGGCAGCCTTGGCGATGTGCTCGCAATTCCGTTCGGCGGTGATCCCAGCGGCTTTTGCGGCCGGCGCGGTCAGCTTGGCAACGGTGAGTGCAATGTCAGTGCGCTTGGTCAGCTTGTGCGCGTTCGCTTTGATCGCCGCCGGGCTCATACCCTTGGCGTCATAAGCCTGTCGGTACGCCTCACAGGCGTTGCCTGTCTTGACGTAGGCGACGGCAAACGCCTCCTGCTTCGGGGTTAGTTTCATCTGATGCTTTCCTATTCTGGGGGTTAATGATTTGCGCCTGGTGGTTGGTGGTGTACCGGCGAGCGCCGCTCACGCAGCCGTGACCTGGACGGCTCCTGTACAGGCCCGCTTGTGTTAGGGGTTCCTGTGATAGCTGGAGCCTCAGAAACGCCGTCCTGGCGCGACAGTCGGCGTAGTGTGACGTATTTCTTGACATCATCTGACATCGGAGGCGGCCGCTTTTTCAGTCTGGGAAACCTGTCGCCCAACTCAGTGCATTGCCTTGCCGCCCGATAGATCGACTTGAAAGCGATTGACGCCAGCCCGCCATGGTCGGCCCTGTAGAGCTGGACCGCGCCGTCGGGGACGCCTCGCAGGGTCAATTCATGGCAGAACTGCCGCTCTGGGTCGGCATGGATGACAACCAAGCTTATGGCCCGGCCAGTGGCGATGAATCGGCCGCCACCGTGTTCGGCGATGTCGGCCTCATAAAGAACGGCTGATGACCTGGTGATTGATCCGTCGCCTTTACCGGCAACGCGACCTAACAGCGCCGCCGGTTGTGCGGGCCCGCGTCGATTATTTGTGGGCGATTTTTGGTTATTCATTCGTCATACGGCGTCGAAACGCACGGCGAACGGGAAATGCCACGACTTTTGAGCAATGTGCGGCCCGGACGGCAGCTTTAATTGCCTGCTCGGCATGACGCATACGAAGGAAGGGTGAGGAGGGCCTACGCCCTGCATCCTCAGTCTGCGGCTGCATAGAAGCCAAAGTATAGAAGCAGTTCCCCCTGTGGGTGCTGGAATTATCAGCCATTATGCGGCCTTTCGCTGCGTACTTTGTATCTGCACAGTTCCCACATGGGGGTGCGGAGAAATGCTTTTCCGCTTAAATCGCAGCCACTCGTTGGTCGCGTTACACCGCGGAACCACCGTGCCGATCCAAGTCAGTCGGTAACGCGATGTCGTGCGGTGTTGGTCCGCGCCATACAGACCCCCGCGTTGTGTGACTTCCACAAGACCGCGCTCCTCCGCCTCACGGATTGCCTTGGAGATACGCTTCCTTGCCATGCCAGCGGCGGAAAGCTGGTCGTATGTGGCCTGCAACCGGCCATTTTCACGACCGGCGTGATTACAATGTTCGATCATCAAGAAATCGACGAACTTTCGACAATGATGGGACATGCCGCGCCAGGCATCGGACCGAAGTAGATCGCGGCGAAGCCAAGCCCAAGGTTCGTCGGGCGGCGGTCCGGTAAGCTTACGCTCCTGAGCGGTCAGCTTCCCACTGGATCGTCCGGTGGCGTCGGCGCGGCCGAAGGTACTCATCGGGCGATGTCCTTACTCACTGGCGGCGGAGTTCGAGGTCTTCAACTTTTTTTTGTATGGGCCGCGATTGCGGGAAACCAACGGATCGTCGCGGTGCGCGAGCTTTTCGGCCTGCCATCCCGCTATCTCTTCGGCGTCCCAAACAATGCCTTTGATGCCGATTCTAAAGGGCCGTGGGAATGTACGATGCTTCGCGCCATTGAAAATGGCCGTTCTCTTTAGCCCGCTGGCAGTCATCACAGCGGGCAACTTTATGAATGTTTTCACGATGTACCTCAGTGATTTGAGGTGACACGCTAACCTACTTCGGCTCCCGACAAGATGCCCAAGTGATCGGGCCTCAAATTAGTTTGACACGCCAAAACTCTCGGCATCGCATTTCGCAATTGACTGCAAACATAAGCGAACGGTTTTCTGTGTCTCATGATGCCCACACGCTTGGGCCTCAACGATATGATGCCCAACCGCTCGGGCCTCATCACATTATAAGCTTGGGATCGTAAATTGTATCGCTGAAATCTGGCGGGAGCTTTACAGTCTCATTCGAGTCGAGGATCGTCTTTATTTTTGATTTCGGCAGATGGGTGACTTCACCCGCGCGACGGAACGTCTCAGCGGAAGAAAGAATCCTCAGCAGATATGGCGGTGTTATCAGGTTAGTCGTGGGTGGCGGATCGCCATGATCAAACTCATCGCTAAGGTCATTGTAAGCAGCCCAAAGATGCGAGACGCGCTTGTACTTTGGCCATTTTGTGTTTTGGAGCGTCTTTTTTTTCAGCCGCAGCCAGTTCGGTGGTAGCCCAGACGAAACAGCTCCGATCACGCTCGCGTGGGTGTCCCTGCCATCCGAGTTGTTGGCCTGCGCCAATGAATCCCGAAGAATGCGCCCCGAACACATTCCAGCTTGTTGGCGATCCTCGATTTCGGCCTCGGATGGTTTGAAGGTGTTCTGAATCAGAGCGATGCTGGCAAATTCAAGAAGATCGGCGGAGGGCAACTTCGGCGTTCGGCCTGCCGATTGATCGTCGTAGACTTCCAAGAGCAAGGCCCTGCAAGTTATAAATTGTCGCGGCCATCGCTCGGCTTCGCCGCCCGGAAACAACATCCAGCCAGTGACAATAGCGGCGACGATATTTGGTCGCGCCATGTTTGGGCCGGAGTCCAGGGGGATTTCGTCGATCATCGGCAATGCGCTAAGAATTTACGTTCGGCAGCATACGCCTACATGTGCACTGAATTAAACTGCCGAGTAGCAATAATTCGCCTGATCTTTCATCAGAGCGAACCGCTTCTGCAACAGATCGCCGCGCGGTTATTATGCGCTTGCGACTTTCTCATTTCCTTTTGGTAGTTCCTGTGGATGAATTGCCGCTCAAATCGCGGGACCCAGGCGGTGCCGGCGACGCCGCCAGTGGTCATAGCAACTCAGGCGATCAGTGGCGCACGGTAGCGGACGACGCAGCGCCATGGTGGCATGACCCTTCACGCCGTCAAAACCTTCCAGTACCTTCCCATCGTGCGCGCGAGTAAACGAAACACAAAGGTGCCTGTGCTCGACCTCGCTGGGTCTCGGCAGCGGCATGGCAAAGCCCACAGATGAGATACCTTCGTATTTCCCTATTCACAGCCCAGACCGGCTGGACCGAAAAATCGGTTCGACGGAAGATCGAAGACGGGATATGGGTGCAAGGCCGGGAATACCGGAAGGCGCCAGATGGCGCGCTGCTTATCGACGTGGAAGGATACAACAAATGGGTCGAGGGCGGCGCGGTAGCGGCATAGAGGTACACGGAGACAAAATCCGCATCCGCTTCACCTTCAACGGCAAACGCTTCGCCGAACCTCTCGACTTGACGGCCACGCCGCCAAACATCAAAGCGGCTGGCCGCATGGCGTCCGAGGTCAGGCAAAAGATTGCCCTCGGGGTGTTCGACTATGCCACCGCTTTCCCAACTCCAAGCATATCGAGCGCGAGCCCACGGTCACAGAAACCGTCAAGATGTATGCCGAGGTCTGGGTCAAGACACTGGTGGGTGAGAAGTCAACGCTGGATGGCTACAAGTCGTCCATGAATAGCTTCTGGCTTCCGGCGATTGGCGCGCTGGCTCTGGCCACAGTTAAGCACACGGACATTGCCACCGCGATAGCCGCCAAGGCCGAAGATGGTGCGACCGGCAAAACCACGAACAACCTCCTGATCCCGTTGCGTGCCATGCTGGCCGCCGCCGTAGCTGACGGCAAAATCACAGTGTCGCCCGTGGTCAACGTCCACAACCGCAAGCATCAAAAGGCACCCCCGGACCCGTTCACGCGCGACGAGATGGACGCCATCGTGCGACACTTGGCCCGCGCCCCGGAAGTCATCGTCAACTATTTCCTGTTCGCCTTCACAACAGGTATGCGGACGAGCGAACTCATCGCCCTGCGCTGGGGAGACATCGACTGGAACCGGAGGATTGCCCAAGTCAGCCGCGCACAGGTGCGCCACCGCGAGAAGGGGACCAAGACCCATCAGGTGCGGGACGTTGACCTCAGTGACCTCGCCTTGGCCGCCCTGGTGGCCCAGAAGGCCCATACGTTCATGCGGGGGCCGGACGTTGCAATCTTCTGCGACCCGAAAGGCGAGCGGTGGCTGTCCGAGCGCAGGCTGCGTGAGGACTTCTTCCACCCAGCCCTGAAAGCCTGCGGTATCCGCCGCCGACCGGCCTATAATACCCGCCACACCTACGCGACCGTGGCCCTCATGGCCGGGGTGAACCCGGCCTATATCGCCCGCCAACTCGGCCACGCCAATACGGCCATGCTGTTCAAGCACTACGCCAAATGGATCGAGGGGGCAGATTCTGGCCTTGAAGCCAGAAAGCTGAATCTTGTTTTTGGCCCAAAATTGGCCCAAGCAAAAACGGAAGCCAATTAAGTCAAGGACTTAATGGCGGGAGCGACGGGGCTCGAACCCGCGACCTACGGCGTGACAGGCCGTCACTCTAACCAACTGAGCTACGCCCCCGCGGGCACCCCAACAAGAAAAGGCGCGCGAAGGGGGCCGATGTAGGGCCCCCCTACCGGCAAGTCAAGTTATTGGCCGGGTCCGCGCCGCCGCGCGGGTTCCCCGGTCTGGCCATTGGCGCCGCGCGCCGGGCCCGGATTGAACTCCTTGGGCGTGATGGTGCCGTCGCCATTCTTGTCCAGCTCGTCGAACAGCGAAGTGGCGGCGGTGGAAAATTCCTTGAGGTCAATGCAGCCATCCTGATTCCAGTCCTGCAGCGGCGAGGCGGTGGACTGGTCCTCGGCGATCCGCGCGGCATTGATCGCCGCGACTTGTGTGGGATCGAGGCAGCCGGTGTGCGCGGTGTCGTATTTGTCAAAATCGGCTTTGAGGCCGGCATTGAGTTCGGCCCGCGTCAGGCTGCCGTCATGGTTGGAGTCATACTTCAAGAGCATGGCGTTGGGACCGCCGTTGAAATTCTCGTCGCGCGGGGGCCGGTAGTTGGGATCATAGAGATTGGGCGGGCGCGGGGTCCGCGGTCCGCAGCCGGCCAGCAACATAGCGCAGCAGCAAAAAAGGATGATGGGGACGCTTCGCAAACGGCAACTCCTCGGCGCATCCCCCTTCATTACCTAACGGGAATTGGGGTCTTTGGCCAATGACGGCGTCGTAACACGCGAAAAACTGCAATATGCTGCGCTTATGCCCGTTCAGACCGCCGATCCTGTCGCGCAAGCCGCCGAGTTCCTGGCGCGTGGCGATATACTCGCCGCCGAGCGCATCGCCAATGGCTTGTTGACCCAAGGCGAAAATCCCGACGCCCTGCATCTACTGGGACTGGTGCGCATCGGGCAGGAGCGGTTGGAGGAAGCGGTGCCGCTGCTGGAACGCTCGCTCCAGGCGCGGCCGGCCCATCCTCATGTGTTGCTCAATCTGGGCAAGGTGCTGGCGCTGATGGGCCGCACGCAGCCCGCCTTGAAAACGCTCGAAGAAGCGGTGCGTATTCAGCCCACTCTGACCGAAGCATGGTATGAGCTGGGCGAGTTGCAGCAGACCCTGGGCGATCCCGCCAAGGCCGAAGCCAGTTTTCGAACAGTGTTGGCAGCGGAGCCCGGGCACGCTTTCGCGCAATTGGCGCTGGGCGTGGCGATCAAGGATGACGGACGGCCCGCCGAGGCTGAGCCGGTGCTGGCCGAGGGACTTGGCAAGGCCGAGGATCCGCGGCTGAAAACCGCTTTCCATTATCAACTGGCCTTCGCCCAATATGACCAGGGCAAAAAAACCGAGGCGCTGGCGAATTTCACCGAGGTCAAGCGGCGCGATCCCGGCCGCGTCAGCGTGGATTTTTCCCGTGCCGATCTTCTGGTGGAATTGTCGCGCCCGGACGAAGCGGTGGCGGTGCTGGAGGATGTTTTAAAGCGCGAACCGATGAACGAGGCGGTGCACAAGGCCTATAACAACGTGATTTACCGGCTGGGGCGCGACGGGGAGTTCCTCAAATCCTATGACTGGGCGCCGGCGGCCACGGCGCTGCAACTGGGCAAGGCGGGGTTTCTGCTCCGGGCCAAGCGGGCGGAAGAAGCCCATGCGCTTTATGACTCCATTTTGCGGCGTGAACCGGGCGAGATTAACGCCGAGATCGGCGCCGCTTTGTCGCT
>Ga0206798_1191_pt1 | contig 11791 bp, 8 predicted proteins | sample Alteio_BWOrgCont_66_FD_152893 | JGI IMG/M metagenome (GOLD analysis project Ga0206798, IMG submission 152893) | Enriched cells from forest soil in Barre Woods Harvard Forest LTER site, Petersham, Massachusetts, United States -... | ecosystem: Environmental > Terrestrial > Soil > Temperate forest > O...
TCGTGGTGCCGATCGCATCAACGAAATCGCCGGGCGCGAACAAGGTCGGGCCGACGACATCACCGGGTTTCACTTCTTTCGAAAAATCGCGAAATTCCTTGATGCGTTTCACCGCCACGCCGTTTTGTTTCTTGATGTGGCCGAGCAACGCCTTGGTCAGGCGCTGTTCTTTTTGATCATCGAAGCCGAGTTGGACGGAATTGTAACCGTCTTTGCCGGCCTGCGTTTTCACCTGCAGGACGCGGTTGGGACCGGCGAGCACGACCGTGACGGCCATGACATTGCCGTGCGAATCATAGACGCGCGTGTGGCCGAGTTTTTTTCCTAAAAGTCCGAGTGGCATGGCGTTCTCCTTAAATTTTGATGGTGATGTCCACGCCGGCCGGCAAATTGAGCTTTTTCAATTCGTCCACGGTTTTCGCGGTCGGATCGAGGATGTCAATCAGCCGCTTGTGCGTGCGTTGTTCGAAAGTTTCCTGCGACTTTTTATCCGAATGCGGCGAGCGCTGGACGGTAAATTTTTCGATGCGAGTCGGCAGCGGGATGGGGCCGGCGACGCGAGCGCCGGTGCGTTTGACGGTATCGGCGATTTCGCGAGCCGATTGGTCTATGACCCGGAAGTCATAAGCCTTGAGGCGGATTCTGATGCGTTGTGCAGCCATACAAAGAACAATTGTCTGTTAATGGTTAAATAAATCTCCGCCCACGTTTTACCGAAAGCGGACGCGGAATATATCAATTACAATTCATTACGCAATATTTTTTTGAAAAAAACTTTTTGGCCGATCCAGGCCGAAGCCGGCCTGGCGCTTAAAAACAATGAGCCGGAACTTTCGTTCCGGCTCATTCATGAACGAATGAATAATTATTAAGTGCGCGCCGCCGGTTTCTTCGACGCCTGATCCATGATGGTCGTCAACACGCTGTTCGGCACCTGCGCGAAGCTCAACGGCTCCATCGAATACGAGGCGCGGCCTTTAGACAACGAACGGATCGCCGTGGCGTAACCGAACATTTCCGCGAGCGGCACTTGCGCATTGAGAATGGTCTGGCCGTTTTTCGCCTCGATGCTGACGATCGTACCGCGGCGACGGTTGATGTCGCCGAGCAGATCGCCCTGATATTCGTCGGGCGTGGTGCATTCCACTTTCATCAGCGGTTCGAGCAAGATCGGGCCGGCCTTTTTGAACGCGTCTTTCAAGGCGAAAATGCCCGCCATGCGGAACGCGAGTTCGTTCGAGTCCACTTCATGGAACGAGCCGTCCACGACTTCGACTTTGATGTCGATGACCTGATAGCCGGCATAGACGCCGCCCTTGATGGCCTCTTCGATGCCGCTGATGACCGCCGGAATATATTCCTTTGGGATCGTGCCGCCGACGATTTCATCAACGACTTCCACGCCCTTTCCTTTTTCATTCGGCGCGACGGTGATGCAAGCATGGCCGTATTGACCTTTACCGCCGGATTGACGGATGAACTTGCCTTCGCCCTCGGCGTTCTTGGTGATCGTTTCACGATACGCGATCTGCGGCGCGCCAGTGTTGGCTTCCACTTTGAATTCGCGTTTGAGCCGGTCAATGATGATTTCCAAATGCAATTCACCCATGCCCGCGATGATGAGCTGGCTGGTTTCCTCATTCGTAAAACAACGGAACGTCGGGTCTTCTTCCGCGAGGCGTTGCAGCCCTTCGGACAATTTATCACGATCCTGTTTGGTCTTCGGTTCGACCGCCATGCTGATGACCGGTTCCGGGAAGGTCGGCGGTTCGAGCGTCACGTCAAAATCTTCATCGCACAAAGTGTCACCCGTGGTGATGTTGCGCAGACCGACGAGCGCGGCGATATCGCCGGCATAAACTTCGTTGATGTCCTTGCGTTCACTGCCCTGGATGACCATGAGGCGGCTGACGCGTTCGCGTTTGCGCGTTCGCGGATTGTAAATATTGTCACCTTTTTTGAGGTGACCAGAATAAACGCGGAAAAACACCAGTTTGCCCGCGTAAGGATCCGTCCAGAGTTTGAACGCGAGCGAACAGAACTTCGCATTGTCGGTCGTCGGCACTTTGACGACAACGTCCGTGCCGAGTTCATGACCTTCCGCCGGCGGAATGTCCAGCGGGCTGGGCAGATAATCCACCACGGCGTCAACCAAAACTTGCACGCCTTTTTTCTTGAACGCCGAGCCGCAAAGGACGGGCACAAGTTCAATTTTGCAGGTCAAGCGGCGGATGGCCGCTTTCAGCACCGGCGCGGTGATGGGTTTTTCTTCCAGGACCAAATTGGCGATTTCGTCGTCCTTGTTGGAGACGGCGTCGATCAATTCCGCGAGCGCGGCTTTCGCGCGTTCCTGATGTTCGGCTGGAATGTCTTGAATTTCGTAATTCAAACCTTCGTTGGCTTCAGTCGGACCCCAAAAGATGATCTTCTGGTTGACCACGTCAATGACGCCTTCGAAACCGCCGGCAATGATTTTATTTTCAGCCTCGGTCGGACCGGCGCCGAGCGGCAGGAAAATCGGGAACGCATACGCGCGCAGTTTCGTGCGCATATCATTCAACGCATTTTCAAAATTCGCGCCGATGCGATCCATCTTGTTGACGAACGCGATCCGCGGAACGTTATACTTCGTGGCCTGGCGCCAGACGGTTTCGGATTGCGGTTGCACCCCGGCCACCCCGCAGAACACGGCGACCGCGCCGTCGAGCACGCGCATGGAACGTTCGACTTCCGCCGTGAAATCAACGTGGCCGGGCGTATCAATGATGTTGATGCGGTGCGGCACGTTGTTGAACGCCTTGTAAATTTTATCTTCGCCCGCCTTGACGGTTTTCTGCGTCCAGAAGCAGGTCACGGCGGCGGACGTGATCGTGATGCCGCGTTCCTTTTCCTGCTCCATCCAATCGGTCACGGTATTGCCGTCATCCACGTCGCCGATCTTATGGATCAGTCCTGTATAAAACAAAATCCGTTCGGTCGTCGTCGTTTTGCCGGCATCAATGTGCGCGGCAATGCCGATGTTGCGGGTGCGTTCCAGAGTGTATTCGCGGTTGGGCGAATTCGGGGATTTGACTTCGTCGCTCATAAATTCAAGTTTTTGCCGGTGTTCGCGGCGATTTTTTTCTCAATCCCATCCGTTCCAGCGGTCAAAACCCGCCCTCATTGCGAACAAATGGAGCGTGGAAAATACACCAGAAAAAAACCGAGGCAATAAGTTTTTTGTGTTGCGTTCGATTCTCCAAATGAAATCCGCGACCAGATGGTGCCAACCACAATGCGACATGACTTGAAATTTATGCCGCTGCTGTGCCGCCGGAAATTGCGAAAAAATCCCACTCGCAAATAAAACAAGGAAAGCAAGCAGGCAGGCATGGCTTTTCCTCAGTTCCTGCTTTCCTTATTAAAAATCTCATCCCGGAAATCTCATCACAAAACAAAACGGGCGACCATCGCTGGTCGCCCGTAAATTTCAACTTTGAAGTCTTACGCCTTGGCCAAAGTGGCGGCGGGCTTGTTCTTCAACGCGTTCTTCGCGATCGTCACCAGCTCGCCAAATGCGGCGGCATCGGTCGCGGCCAGATCCGCAATGACTTTGCGGTCGAGTTCAACCTTCGCGGCTTTCATGCCTTCCATGAAACGGCTGTAAGTCAGGCCAGCCGTGCGGGCAGCGGCATTGATACGAATCTGCCAGAGATAACGGAACGTGCGTTTCTTGGTACGGCGGTCGCGATAGGCATACTGACGTCCGTGGTCAACGGCGTCGGAAGCGTAGCGGTAAAGTTTGGAGCGCTTGAGGCGGAAGCCCTTCGCGGCGGTTAGCATTCTTCCACGGCGTTTGCGGGAAGCAGGTGAATTGGTGACACGCATGGTTCGTTAAATGGTTAAATTTGGATGATTGAATCCGTTCAGTGGCTGAACGGCAAACTTTGGGTGATGCGATAAACATCCGTCTTGTCCACGACCGCCCGCTTGCCGAGGCTGCGAAGGCGCTTGGCGTTTTTGGTTTGCGCCAAGTGACGGCGACCGGCGCGTGAGCGCAGGACTTTGCCGGTGGCGGTGATCTTGAACCGTTTGGCTACGGATTTCTTCGTTTTGATGCCTTTGGGACGTCGCATAAATTTAATTCAATTGCAAAAGGGCGCGCACTATATGGGTTCATGCCCGCAGTGGCAAGCATGAATTTTTTACCAATGGCCGCCCTTGGGTTCAGGGCAGATTGGTGCTGAGGTTGAGCGGCAGTCCGACGCCGGTGGGGGTGGAGTCATCAACGGGTGCGCCCGCATTGAGCTGGGACAGGACCGAATCGGTGATGTCATTGGCTGGATCGGCAAATACAACGGCTTCGGGATTGGCGGAATTGACGACGAGGGTGTAGCCGCCGATTTTGGCCTTGTCGCTGACCGCTTTTTGGATTTCGACCACGAGATTTCCGCTCATGCGCTGGCTCTTGTCGGCCAGCGTGGCTTCCACTTGCCGCTGAAACTGGTCGAACGCGGTTTTGTTGCTGTTGATTTCCTTGGCCTTGTCGTCAGCGGATTGCTTCAGTTTATCCCGTGCATCGGAAGAAATGGCCTGATCCCCGGCCTGCACCAGCAGTTGTTTGTAATCCGTCTGCGCCTTCTCAATGTTGTCGGCCATGTCTTTCAAATTTTTGCGGGCATCCGCCTTGTCCTTGTCCAGCAAGGCTTCCGCCTGCTTGGTTTTCCAATAGCCGTTGAACAGCTTCTTCATGTCCACGCTGGCGATTTTGGACTGCGCCGACGCAGAAACGGCGGCGACCGTCAGCAGCGAAACGGCGAGGGCGATGATAAAACGAAATTTATTCATGGGCGAAAATGAAAGCAGATTTTTTCGGATATGCCAGCAGAAAATGCGGCACGGTCAATTTTGATAGAAGCGGAAAAACTGCGCCTGATTGGTGCGATTAAACGTGTAAGTGTAACTGCCGTTGGTCAGCACTGGCAAAGACGGGATGACCATCCAGTTGGTGTTGAGCAGATTGGTGCCGGTCTCCAGACCGAGATCGTTGGTGGTGAACTGCTCCATCGGCACCGGCGTCCATGACACCAGCACATTGGTGCCGGAAGCCGTGGCGGTCAATACCGGCGCGGTTGGATTGAAAATGATTTTTGCCAGAAATGATTCGTTATAATTTCCACCTCCGCTCAACGTCTTTTGCCGCGCGTTGAAGGTCGGGAAATAAGTCGAGAGGGTCTGCCCGACAATATAGGCGTTATCCGACGAATCAACCGCAATGCCATAGCCATAATCATTGTTCTCACCCCCGAGATACGCCGAGTAAAGCAGCGAAGAAAAATCAGCTTTGAAAACCGTGACAAACGCATCACTGTAACCGGCGTAACTGGCGTTGGTCGGTGAGAGCGAACCGATCAAGTTGGTCGTCACGGGGATGTTCGTCGAAGTGGCCGAGCCGACAATGAAAACATTGCCCGCCGCATCCAAAGCCACGCCATTGGCCTGATCAACGCCATAGCCGCCGAATATCTGCGAATAGCCGATGGACGGATTGGTGCCATTCCATTTGATCTGCGTCAGAAAGGCGTTGGTGGCCAGATAACCCAAGGTGTTCGTGCTCACAAATCCACCGAGATTGACGCCGTTGGTCGTGTTGGGGAAATTGGTTGAAGTGGTGAAGCCTGCGACGTAAGCATCGCCAGAAGCATCAACCGCCACGCCATAAGCGACATCATTATTTGTCCCGCCCAAAAAAGTGGAATACAACGGCGGCGTCAAGGTTGAGCCGGTCGTCTGAAAAAGAGTCACAAACGCATCATTTATAAAAACCCCATTATTTTGAAGGTTATTATTAACATTGCCGTTGGTGAGACCGTTGAGCAAATGCCCGTTATAATAATTGGTGACATAATTGATTGTCGGGAAATTGCTGGAACACGTTGAGCCGGCCACGGCGACATAGCCATTGTTGAATGAAATGGCATGGCCTACATCAACATTGGTGCCACCCAAATAGGAAGAATAATTCAAAGTATTTCCACCGGCAGCAATCTCGGACACGAAGGCATTACACCCCACATAAAAATTGTTCACGGAAGCAAAGTGAGGTTGATATGCGCCGGTAGTGACCGGAAAGTTGGTGGAGTAAGTCACCCCAGTGACAAAAGCATCGCCGACCGGATCCACAGCCAAGCCAAAAACCGCATCCGAACTTTCACCACCAAGGTAAGTCGAATAAATCAGACTAGAGCCGTTGGTTTCCAGTTCTGTCACAAAAGCGTCGTCCGGAAATTCCTTAAAAAGTGTGTCGAAAGTCCCACTGAGGTTTGAACCATTGAAGGTTTGATATATAACAGGTTTTTTAACAGGGAAATTGGTTGATTCAGTCACTCCCGCCACAAATGCGTTCCCGTTAGCACCCACCGCTAGAGCATACGCTGCGTCGTCTCCGTTGCCACCAAGATACGTGCAGTAAATCAGATTCGTGCCAAAACTACTATCGAACTTGGCCACAAACGCATCGCCAGTCACCGTGCCGCCCTGAAAATTAGTTTGATAAGCGTTGGTGGTGGTGAACGGAATAATGTTATTCGAAGCGTTGATGGAATTGACGGAAAGCGTCTGCCCGGCGATGTAAATGGAATCATCATTTGTGCCCAATGCCATCGCCCAGGCAACAGTGGTGTTATTGCCGCCAAAATAAGTGGAATAACTCAAGACCGGATCAATCACCAATGACAGGCTACGATTGTAATGACTGACGGCAAAAGCGACCGTGTGTGCGTCCAAAATTTTATAACCGACCTGGATTTCATGACGCGCGCCATCAGAAATCTGATAAGCCACCGGTTGATGCTGGATGATTTCGCGGCCATCCAAGTTGACAATCAGTTCGCCTTGCAGATTCACGGAGACTTTTTCCGCGCCGTCAAAGCGGATGGCGATGGTTTCCGGCTTCACGCCCGCCGCGAGATCAAAATCATATTCCAATCTTTGCTGGTTGCCGTAATAAACGACATTGACGCCGGGATAAACTTCCTCCGCCCGCACCTGCCCGAAAATCGGAATTTCGGATTGCCAGCGTGCCGGGTCGTTGCCGACCAAATAATTGATTTTGCCGCGCATCTCCGCGCCGCCGGAAATTTGCGCGCCGGGATTTGCGCCGACGAATCGCATCTGCGCCACGGCAGCTTTTCCACCCGGTTTGCCCAAGACGAAGGCCACACCGGTCGGCGAGATCAAAAATTCTGAATCGCGTCCGCAGGCGATGAATTGCATGGTGGCATCAACCTGTCCGTGATTGGCTTCAAACCAGAGCGGCAAATTGCCGAAATTGACCGCCGTTTGTGCCGGCAAAAACAAAACTGCCAGTTGGCAGACAATGCCTACGCCGAGAAATTTTTTTGCAAAAGGATTCATCTTAAAGCTTAAAATTGACGCGTGTAGCCAACCCCGAACTGGAACTGGCCGCTGCTGCCATTATATATGTCATGCGTGATGGGAATGCCGTAATCCAGACGCAGCGGGCCAAGGTGCGGAATGTTTAACCGGATGCCAGCGCCAACATCATCATCGTAGCTGGTGCTAAAAGTATAGGGCGACGCACCCACCGCACCGATGTCGTAAAACACGGCAAAACGCAGACTGACGCCACCGTCTTTTTCAAAAATGGGAACGCTGTATTCGATGGAGCCAAACCAGGAAGTATCGCCGCCGATCGGTTCATTGGCCATGTTAAGATACACCGGATTACCATAATTGGGATCACGCGGAGCAATGTTACGGTATTTGAAACCACGCAATGAATACATACCACCGAGATAGTAACGGTCATAGAACGGCACATCGCCGCCGCTTAAACTGTCGGCTATGCCAACGCGTCCACCAACTTCAAGAACGTGCCCCTTCAGAAATCCCGGAAAATACCACTCGGAAGTCAGTTGCAGCTTGTAATAATCTTCATCCCCCGAGGTGATTTCCGAAGAGAGTTCACCGGTCAATTCCGTGCGCTGGCCATGGTTCGGCAACTCCGTGCTGTTGCGCGTATCATAGGCGAGCGAACCGCCAACACGCTCGAAAAGATGGACACTGGTTTGACTTAAGATGTCAGCTGGGACATTGGGCAAGCCATGGCTGGTGTCGGTTGGACTAATAGGTCCCGATTCAGGCCCATGCCAACCGCTGTTCAAGGAAATACCAACCTGCTCAATGTTGTAATAGGTGCTGCCGATAAAAGAATCATTGCCCAGTAGTGCGCGCGTCAGGCTGAAACGGGCACCGGTGCGGGTTTCATCAAAAATATCGTTGGGACTTTCGTAATCAAGCTGGTGCCGGTAAAGATCAATGCCCAGCGTAATTTTGCGGTCGAAAAGCCACGGTTTAACATATGAAAGGTCATAGTTCTGTTCCTCAAGGCCGATCTCGATGCGCAATTTGATCTTATCACCGCCACCCGTGAAATAAGGCGGCTTAAACGGATCAAAATTGCTCTGCGAGACTTCAACGTAACCGAAAAGCGATTCCACGGAACTGAAACCCGCGCCGACGGTGAAATTACCCGTGTTCTGTTCCTCGACATTGACAACCAAATCTTTCTTGCCAGGGATGGCCGGGTCGGTCGGTTCCGGATCCATCTCGACTTTGCTAAAGTATTTCAAGCCTTCAAGACGTTGCTGGCTGATCTTCACGCGCACCATGTCCAAAACTTCGCCGGGCGAAATCGCCAGTTCACGGCGGATGACTTTGTCCTTGGTCTTGAGGTTGCCGCGGATCTCGATCTTCTGGACGTAGTCTTTCTGGGTGTCGTCAATGTGAAATTCCAAGTCGATCGTGCCGGTTTCAACATTGGGCACGCGTAAAACGCGCAGTGCCTGGCCCGGAGCCACATCCACATAACCCCGGCTGCCGTAAAAATCCTGCACCGCCGTGATGTCACTGGTCATCCCGTCGGGCGTGAACGTGTCGCCCGCATCCATCGGCAACCCATTGGGACCAAGTTTGGCTTTAAGATGCTGTTCGTCGTGGATGTATTGCAAGCCTTTGACGATTTCGGCATCGGTAAAAAATTTATTACCCGTGATTTTCACGGAGCCAACCTTGTATTGACGGCCTTCAAAGATGTAATACTTCACCACCATCGTTTTGGGTGTCGGATACTCCCGTTTCACGTCTTTGATCTCGAAATCCAGATAACCATGATTACGATAGAAATCAGCGAGCGCGTCCTGATCGCCATCAAATTCATCCTGCTGGAAATAGCCGCTGCCCGTGATCCACGAAAACATCCAGCGCCGGCGCGTCTTGATTTCGCCGCGCAATTGTTTTTGGGTGAAAGCTTGCGCGCCGATGAAATCCACTTCCGTGATCCTGACCTTTGGCGCTTCTTCAATCTGAAAAGTGACCGTGCCGTGGCCGGTGGCTTCATCAATGTTCAGGACATATTTTACCTTCGTGTCCGCCAGGCCATATTTTTCATACAGCTTCTTGATCTCCTGCACGTCGGTAAAAAGCTTCTGTTCGTCCAGCGGTTCGCCGACCTTGACCGTGATCTTTTTCTTGACGTTGTTATCGGTCAGCTTGTTGTTGCCTTCAACCTTGATTTCCGTGATGCGCGGGCGCGCCTCCACTTTGTAGGTCAAAATCACGCCGCCATCATCGGCTTGATCCACCAAAACGCTGATGTAATAGAACTGTCCCGTACCGTAAAGTGAATGGACATCATCCTGCGTCAGTCCGGGTAGGTAATTCGCGCCGGCTTTCAATTTGATGTTCGCGCGAATGAAGTCCTCGCTGACGGATTCCGGACCGATAAATTTGACGTCGACGCGGTCGATTTTTGGCCCCGCAGCCTCCTGCGCCCACGCAGCCGTTGCGCAGCCCAGCAACATGGAAATTCCCAGGGGGCGGATGATGGATTTCATGATTCAACGTCCGTCCGGCACGTCTTCGTGGCTGAATTTGGCTGCACTTTCAAATCGTGTGTATGGTTTCAAGAATGTCAGATTCACATCGCCCGTCGGGCCGTTACGCTGCTTGGCGATAAGCAGATTCACCGGCAGGCCGTCATTCTCATCCGGCACCGCGCCGTCCTCGTCGTCACCTGAATTCGGCTTGTAAAGCAGACCCACCAGGTCGGCATCTTGTTCAATCGAACCCGACTCGCGCAAATCGCTCAAGCGCGGCTTGCGACTCTTGTCTTTTTCCAGTTCACGGTTCAACTGCGAGAGCACAATGACCGGCACGTTCAGTTCCTTCGCCAGGGCCTTGATGCCGCTGGAAATCTCCGCGATCTCCTGCTGCCGGTTTTCCTGCGAACGGCGCGCAGTAGAATGGAGCAGCTGCAAATAGTCAACGATAAACAGCTTGATTCCATGATGCTGCGCCATCCGCCGCGCCCGCGCCCGCAGTTGCAAAATTGAAAGCCCCGCCGTCGCATCAATGAACAGCTTCGCCGCCGACAAACGTCCCGCCGCCGTCGTCAATTTCGGGAAATCCGATTCGCTCATGAACCCGTCGCGGATGCTCCGCAGATTCACCCGCGCGATGGAACACATCATGCGCAATACCAGCGACTCCGCGCTCATTTCCAGGCTGAACACGCCAACCGGCAATTTCAATTCCAGCGCCACGTGCTCCGCGATGTTCATCGCCAGCGACGTTTTGCCCATCGAAGGCCGCGCCGCGATGACGATCATTTCGCCGCCGTGAAACCCGTCCGTCATTTTATCGAAATCTGGGAAGCCCGTCGCCAGCCCGCTCAATTCACCTTTGCGGTTGAAAAAATGCTCGATCTGGCCGATCGCGTGGCTCACCAAATCCTTCACGCCCTGGACATTCGTCTGCACACGCGATTCGTTGACCCGCAAAACTTCTTTTTCCACTTCGTCCAGCAACGCATCCACTTCGCCTTCAAAATCGTAGATCTTGCCGACCACGCCGCTGCAGGTCTGGATCATCCGCCGCAGTAAAAATTTTTCGCGGATGATTTCGAGATAATAAGCAAGGTTCGCCGCGCTCGGCACGGCATCTTGCAGTTGCGACAGATAAGCGATGCCGCCGACCTGATCCAGCAATTGCCGGTCCTTCAAATTTTTGCTGCACCGTGATGAGGTCGATCGGCGCGCACGAATTGAACATCTCCGACAAGGTTCCGTAAATCGTCTGATGCCGGAGATCGTAAAAAGCTTCCTTGCCGTCGTCCTTCAATTTCTCCACGCATTCGCCCAGGCAATCATTCGGCGAAAGCAAAATACAACCCAATACGCCCTGCTCCGCCTCCGGACTGTTCGGCGGCAAACGGTCCAGTTTGCCCGCGTCAGCCCGGTGAACAGGTTTTTGCCGCCGGGCTTTTTTGAAATCAGCGCCTGCACCGGCGGGTTCGGAAACAGAATCAATCATGGCCGTCAAGTATGGCAACCGATGGGGACAAAAACAGAAATTACTTTGAGAAATTTTCCCCAATCTATTCCCAAAGTTATTCGCCGGTAGAATTTTAATTCTGAAAAATTCTGTCAATTCTGTCCAAGCCAATTAAACTTCCCGCTTGTTGCAAACATGAAACGCAAGCCGTCCATCCTCGTCATTTTCCTGTCGGTCTTCATTGACCTCATCGGCTTTGGCATCGTGCTGCCACTGCTGCCCGGTTTTGCCGAAGACAATTTCCAGCCCGACTTCAGTTCCAAAGGCCTCATCATCGGCGGCATCATCGCGTCGTTTTCGGCGATGCAATTTTTCTTCGCGCCGGCGTGGGGAAAATTGTCTGACCGCATCGGTCGCCGTCCTGTCATGCTCATCAGCAATCTCGGCGCCGCCGGTT
>Ga0206798_1102_pt2 | contig 11716 bp, 8 predicted proteins | sample Alteio_BWOrgCont_66_FD_152893 | JGI IMG/M metagenome (GOLD analysis project Ga0206798, IMG submission 152893) | Enriched cells from forest soil in Barre Woods Harvard Forest LTER site, Petersham, Massachusetts, United States -... | ecosystem: Environmental > Terrestrial > Soil > Temperate forest > O...
ATTTCGGTTCGCGCCGCGGCAATCGACAACGATGACATCGGGGTGTTTGGCGAACATAAGGTTGAAAAGTTCGTTGTCGGTCTTCGCGCCCCTTCCGCCGCCGCTCCCGGAATCTTCATAACCAGCAACTTTCAGGTCGTCGTGCACGATCACAATGGAGATCGCCCCGCTCATTCTCTTGCCCTCGCTAGGATCGCGGCGGTGAGCCCCTCAACCAACACGCCACCGCGCGTTTGTAGCATGTGTTTCAATTGTAGCATATGTCACAAGACGAATAAAGACGACGTCGATGCGAGTCGATGTATTGTTCAGCCTGGCCCACGAACACGGTTGAGCCTGGCTCTCCCGAAGTTGAAACCACAGCGGAATCATCCGGTTACGACTTTCTATGTCCCGAACGGCGGCGCCTATCAGCCCGCGGGCGCTTCGGCGCGGCCACTTTTTGAGCGGCTTTTTGAACGGCCTTCCTCGCGAAAGTCGTCGAGCCGACCAGGCGGATGTCTTCGTAACTCGGAGCACGAATTTCCTTCCGTGCTAGAATATAATGCCCATCATGATGCTGTTCGTATTCGCGCGGCGCCGAATTGTGCAGCGCGATGACGGCGCCGTTCTTAAGCCAGGGCGACCAAGCGTCATAGACCGCGCGCACCCCCTCCGGAGACTGATCACCGTCCAGGAAAAGCATGTCGATTGGCTTCGACCAGCGGCGCCCAATCAATTCGGCATCGCCGTCATGGACCGAGATCCAATCGGAAAGGCCGGCATCCGCTATATTTTCGTCAAATATCTCGCGAAACGGGCGAGCGCCAAGGGCAAGCCAAATTGCATGATAATGGGGCGTCGAAAATGCGTCGCCCGAACCGTCAAACCGGTCGACGCAATGCGCCTCACCGGAGCCCTTCATCTTTCGTGCGCCGCCGAGCAAAATCGAACCGCAACCGAGGAACGAACCGATCTCCACCACGGTCGCTCGATCGGGCAAATCATAGGCGGTTTCGAACAGCGCGTGCGCCTCTTCGCCGCGGGTCCAGCCAGGCACCTTGCTGGATGCCTTGAAAAAAAGGTCCCTGTGCTTCATTTCCGGCTCCAACGCAGTTTGCAGTTCAGACTGCAATTGCCTGCCAAACGCCAAGGCTGGTTGAAAGCGGAGCACTTAGGCATTCCCCGAACCAATCCGGCCTCTTAACATCTGAACGTTATATCGCAGAAGTGACATTTGCTCGCCCCGAGCGAGGAGAGAATGACGCCGGCGAGGCTACGACGTGCAGATTCTGTGCCGCTTTTAACCGATGCGGTTTTTGCGCTTGGCGCCTGCTGCGCTGCGACGGAGCCCGTTTGCGCGCAACCCATCGCGTCGTAGGGCGACCCGTCGATCGAAATCATTAGCCCGGAGGAGACGAGAGCAAATACGAGAGTTTTCCCCGATACACGAATGACTTTTCTGAGCTGGGAGGACGGCGAATATACAGTCTTTGCTGCAGGGGTCCCGAGGCCGGATATCCGCGGTTCTGCACGTTGGAGCCCGCGCTATCACAGCCGCTGCGCGATCGTTCCGACTTCGATCGGGACTACGGGGCGGCAGCCAAGTCATCATTGGGCCGTGGTTGACCTTTACCAATTTTACCATGGTGAATACCCCACAGTTTCCTGATCTCGTCACGCGAGTAAACCATGCGGCGCAATGGGTACGGCGCAGACTCTATCAGAGCATTAGGCTAAAACAGGTTGACCAACGAAGAGTGACATCTGTTCGGGCTATCCGCTACTGCAACGCCGCCCGAAGGGCCCGGATTACGCGTTCGATGTCAGCGTCAGCAAGTTCTGGATACATCGGCAGGCTCAAGACTGAACGCGCAGCCGCCTCGCTGTTGGCAAGGCCCGATGGTCCGCAAGCCAGTCGGCCACGATACGCCGCCTGCAAGTGCACCGGTTCGGGATAGTGAATGTTCACGCCGACGCCAACGGCCTTGAGCCGCGCGGCGACGCGGTCACGATCCGCAACGCGTATGACATATTGATGAAAAACGTGGCGCGAGTCCTCGCTTCGATAGGGCAGGCGCAAGGCTTCGCTCCGGAGACCTTGATCATAGCTCGCTGCAATTGTGCGCCGACGCTCATTGTCAGCCGCCAACTCCGGCAAGCGAACGCGCAAGATCGCCGCCTGCAATTCATCGAGTCGGCTGTTGACGCCCGCGATTTCGCTGACATAGCGTTTGACCCAGCCATACTGACGAAGCGCGCGCACGCGTTCGAGAACCGCGGGATCGCGGGCGGCGACCGCCCCGCCGTCTCCGAAAGCGCCGAGGTTCTTGGTTGGGTAGAAGCTGAAAGCAGCGGCGTCGCCATGGCCGCCAACATAGACCCCGCCAATCGTCGCGCCGTGGGCCTGCGCGCAGTCCTCGACAAGCCGGACGCCGAATTCCCGGCATATTGGGGCCAACGCGCCAAGATCAGCGGGTTGGCCATAAAGATGCACAACGACGACCGCCCTAATTCCCGCCGTCGTCGCAAGCGCGCCATGTAGCTCGGCTGGATCCATGGTCAGCGTCTCGTCATCGACGTCGACAAGCACCGGAACGGCGCCTGCCATCTCGATCGCGGCAACTGTCGCCACGGCGGTGTGCGAAACGGTCGCGACGCGATCGCCGGGTCCTATCCCCAACGCCCTCAGGGCCAGTGTCAACGCGTCCGTTCCGTTTGCGACTCCAACCGAGCCGCCATATCCGAACGCCTCGGCGAATTCGGCTTCAAAAGCCGCGCATTCGCCGCCGAGAATAAACCAGCCGCTGTTCAGCACTCGCGCAATCGCTGCGTCGACCTCCGTACGGCGACGTCGATAGAACGCGCCAACATCCATCTGGAGAATCGTCGGAGACACTGCGGCGTCAGACATAGGCAGGCAGGACCTTGTGATAAAAATCAATCGACCGACGCAGGCCGTCTTCGAGTGAAACTCGCGGCGTCCAACCCGTGAGCGCCCGGAATCTGCTGTCGTCGGCATAGTAGTCGCCGATATCGATGATTTTGCGCTCCGGCGGAAAATCGCGTTTTTCGAAGCGAGCCTCGTTATCCAGTTCGGTAATACTCTTGGCGAGCGCAATCAAGGAAATCGGCGGGCTGCCGCCGATGTTGTACGCCTCACCCCATCCATGGGTCGCCTGAGCAGCGTCAAGAAAGGCGTCAACCGCATCGTCAATGTAGCAGAAATCGCGCAGTTGCTCGCCTCCCCAAACATCGAACGGACGGCGTTCGGCGATAGCGCGCAGCCATGTACCGAGGAACGTCTGCCGTGCATCCTTCACGCGCATTCGCGGCCCAAAGGTGTTGGTCAACCGAAGTGAAATCGAGCGCAAGCCGTAGACGTTGTGGTAGAGCACATGAAACGCCTCCGCGGCCATCTTGTTGACCCCGTTGACGTCGACCGGACGCAAAGGGTGATCTTCGGTCACCGGAAGAGTTTGCGGCTTCCCGTAAATTTGACGGGTCGATGCGAACACAATGCGCGCGTCGGCGGCGCGATACCGACAAGCCTCCAGCACCTGGAGCTGGGCAAGCACGTTGTCTTCCAGATCCGCCACCGGATGGATCATCGAATCGAGATGCGAGACCCGACCGGCCACGTTGAAAACGACCTCTTGGCCGTCGATCAGCCCATCCAGCGCCTCGCGGTCACGGACATTAGCGATGCGGATGTTGATGCGACCCTCGTAACCCGCGATATTCGCGCGATTGGCGCCGCAATCCGGCAGCATGGCGTCGATCACGGTGACCTCAGCGCCGAGGTCGGCGAGGCGACAAGCAAGACTCGAGCCGATGAAGCCAAGCCCCCCGGTGATCAGTACTCGTCTTTGAGCGAAATAGGATTGCGACGACGACATTTCCCACCGACGGTCGGAGGCGACCATAATCGGGCCTTCGAGCCGCTTCAACCTCAAGGCGGTCCGCGCTAACGGAATTATCCCGCCCGTCTCTTGTCAATCGCGCGCGGCGCGTGCACGAAGGCGGAATTCCTTTTCGGGTCACCACCAAAGCTCGTCGCCGGCACGAGCGACGAATCGAGGTTCGATATGCGCGCCGCATGTGCGATAATGTCGTTCAACCGGCCTGACTATCTCGCACCTGTCCTCGCCTCGATTGCTGAAAGTCGCGCAGCCGCTCAGCGGCCGCTCGATCTGCATCTTTTCCAGGACGGAGCCTATAACGAGATTAGCAAGGTCCGGCGCGCCGATCCCGCCCACATCAGCGGGGCCGTTAGCGCCTACCGTAGCGTTTTTCCTGACGCCGCTGTGCATTTGAGCCAGGTCAATCTCGGTATCGCCCTAAATTTTGATCGCGCAGAACGACGTCTGTTCATCAACGAGGAATATGATCTGGTCTTCTTCTTCGAAGACGACATGGCGATCGACCCTCGGTATATCCCCACGCTTTTCAGACTTTGGGACGCTTTCGGCGCGGACTACCGGATCGGTTCCATGTCGTGCTATGGCTCCAATCATCTGACCAAAGAGGCCGACCAAATCGCCCGTCGGCACGAGCTTACCCATCTTGCGCACTTCTGGGGCTTTGCCTTGACGCGGCGCGCCTATTGGCAACGGAAGCTTTGGATCGATCGTTACATCGACGTTGTTCGCGGGATTGACTACTTCGAGAAAGCGAAGCGCGGCCCCGCGATACAAGAGCTGCATGTCAAGATGGGCTTTCGGCCTCATATCCTTTCGCAAGATATGTTCAAGCTCATGGCCTCGCACAACGCCGGATTGCTTAATCTCAATATCGTCCCTGTACTCGGACGCTATCTGGGTGAAACTGGCGTGCACTCCACGGCGTCGCATTACAAGGTTGCGCGCTACCAGGAAACCGTGTCCTACTCCGCAAATGCGCCGCCGCCCGAGCCGGTCGCAATGTCCCCGACGCTATACCGCACGCTTATGGACAGGCAGCGCGGCTTAATCGAGAAGACCACCCCCAAATGATTCGCGCGCCCGGCCGCAATCCTACGCCGTGAGCTCGATCATGGATTGGCTTACTTCCTGCGTTTCCGATCGGAATCGCGCGATCACGGCGTCGATCTGATAGCGTTGCGCAACGGGCGAGAACCGTTGTTCCGCCGCTTGCGCGCGCACCAGGCACCGTTCGTTGACCGACTCGGTCGGAAACGACAAGAGGACACTCGCCAGCTGAACGACGAGGTCGTCGATTGACTCAAACGTTACGCCGATTCCGAGACCTTCGACAATCTCCTTTGGTCCGGCCGCGTTGAATACAATTGGGATGCAACCGGCGCCAATGGCCTGCGCAACCGCCATGCCGAAATGTTCAAACAATTGCGGCTCGGCTTCCGGGTCTCGACCGTAGCCGGAAGCGTGAACGTAAGCGAAGGCGCGCAAATAGAGTTCGCGCAGCTGATGGAACTTCACTTCCGTGAGAAGTTCCACATTCAGGCCCGCGCTGACGCTCGCGACCCGCAGCAAATAGTCGGGGTCGTTCACGCTACCTACGAACACCAGCCGCCAACCTTGGATCAAGTCTGGCGACGTCAGTGAGAGCTGTCGGAACGCGTGTGCGATTTGGAATTGATTCTTGACGTGGCCCTTTGCGACGAACCGGCCGACGCAGAGAATGATCTTTTCTTTCGGCGGCGCTCCTGCCGCAGGATACAACATCTCTGAAGGGATCGCGGGATGGAGCACCTCGCCCTTTAAGGCAGTCGTATGCCAGAATCGTCGCATCCAGTACAGCGTATACTTCGAGTTGGCGAGGAAATAGTAGGAATTGACAAACGCCTTGCGCGGCGCGGAGCTCGGAAAACTTACGACATAGAGAGAGATTGGCGCGCAGGCGGCGACTTCGCTTTGGTAACAACAATTGACGAATATATCGTATTCGGCGGTGAGCGCCGGCGTTAAATTTGTCACCAAACGCTTGCGATAACGCCCCGGCTCGTGGCCAAAAAATTGGAGAAGATGATGAAGCGGAAAATCTTGGTTTGAGATGAGTTCGACCTGGCCGTGTCGCTCCAACGCCTTTGCGACGTCAATCGCGTGGGCCTCCCCGCCGCCAAATGTATTCCAGTGCGCATTATAGACGCCAACCCGCGTGGCGCTCCGCCGTGGGACGACGCCATCGTCGATCAGCGCGGCGATCCGTTCGAGATTTCCGACAACTCTGGGCATCGTGCTGATAAGGCCAACTTCGGCCTCTGAAATGGCCTCGACGTTGTTTGTGAACCAGTGACGCAAATGATTGAGCCTCAGCTTGGCCTCGTTTAACAGCGCGGCGCGCCGAGGCATCGGTGCGCACATATACTGGAAGAGAACTTGATTGCGCAGCGTGTGCTCGCGCCAGAATAGCGAGAATTCCTTATTGGAGGCGGAATGGCGATGATAGACGACCGCCTGCGGCGCATAGCGGATTCGATAGCCCCGGCGGCGCAGGCGCATCGATAACTCGCTATCTTCGAAGTAGGCGACGAATTCATCGACAAAGAGGTCGTAGCCGTTCAGGGCGTCGCGACGGATTAGGGCCGCACATCCGCAAAACAGATCAACATCTTGTTCGACATCCAATTGTCCCGCGTCGACTTCGCCGAAGCCGCGGTCAGCAGGTTGCAGAGGACCCGCCTCGATCGAACCGGCGTTGTTGATTACGAAGAACGCGTTGTGGCGCGCCGAATCGGGCGGCGCGTAGGACAGAATAAGTCGCCGATCGGCCGTCATGTGCGTCGAACTGACCAGACCTGTCGACAGCGACAAAGCGGCGTCGTCCGCTGTAGCGAACTCTAGTCTGAAGGGTGCTGATTGCAATGGCATATCGAGGACGAGCGTGTACACGCCGTCAGATTCGCTAGCTCGCGCAACCGACTTCACCGCCACGCCTGTACGCAGAAAATGCCGTTTGTACTCGAGACTATCGGTAAGTTTGGCCAAATCGAGTTGGAAGTAGATCGACCCCGTAATTCTGAGCCGGAAAAACTTGCTCCAAAATCGGATTTTAGGCGCAACGACGGCCACGGCGGGATCTTGCACCATAGCGGCGACCATTCGCTCGAGCCAATTGGGGTCGACCCGCGTGTCATTGTTGAGCAGAGCGATGACTTCGCCGCGGCTCGCGCGCAATCCCGCATTATTCGCTCCGGCAAATCCTATAGAGGTCTGATTCTGGACTACCTGTGCGCCGAACCGGCGCGCAACATCGGCGGACTCATCCGCCGATCCATCGTCCACAAAGATAACTTCAAAATTTTCGTACGTTTGTTGGCGCAAGCTCTCGAAAAGATCGGGCAGATGTCGTACGCCGTCCCGATTCGTGACGATTACGGACACAAAGGGCGCTGAAGAGAGCGCACACAACGAGAGGGCCTGATTTAACATATCGGGCCGAAGCGAGGCGCCCGATAACGTCAAAAGCTCCAGTGCGGTCCGCGAGGGTGTTTCCGCCCCGTCCCGCGCTGCCCCGCCACCTCGATGAAACGCCCTATGCATGAACGTCGCAGCATGGCGGGAGATTTCTAGCCCTCGCGCGGCGCCGACCAGGATATAGTGGGTCAGGGGGTCCATGCCTTCGAGATCGCCGGCCTGCGCCAGGTAGAACTCGAGGTCGAATGCGGGGTGCGGATTGGTGCCCTCGCGCCAGCCAAACTCGACGAAATGGGTCAGTGGTTCGGTACCGGAAGTCCGCACATCGGGACGCTGTTGCAGGTACGCTGGGACGAAGAAAAGGCTGTGCGGCGATCGACCCTCTTGCCAGCCTTCTGTGAGATATGCTCGTAGATTGACTTTCTCGCTCGGCAAATCAGGGTTGTTTTGCTGATACCAATCGTAGTCGAAGAGCGGCGTCGGGCATCGCCCCTCCCGCTCACCGAAGGCGCGATAATGCTCGCGTGGTTCGAGGCCAGCAGAGGCGACGTCGGGATTTTGAGCCAGATAATATAGCGGGCTGAAGAGAGGGTGATTTTGCAAGTCAATCAACACTTCGTTCTTTCCCCCAATTTGCGGTAGCGCCACTACAAACTAAGCCGCCGCACCGCCCTCCATCCATCTCACCTGCCAAAGCGACCGGCAGCTTGAGTGCAGTGAAGCTCGGGTTTTTGACGCCCAAGCCATTCTCGTCTAAGAAATCTGTGCTATTTAAGTCATGTGGGCCGTGCTTGCCAAGCTGGGGACGATAGTTGCGCCTGATTCCGTCAGACACTCGGTGGCGCGAGTGGTTTGCTGCGTCGCACGAGGCTGGGTTGACGACGGCTTCTAGCGGCGAGAACCGTTATTCTAGCCGACGCGTATCGCGTTTTCGCTCTTTGCTGTGCGCTCTGGAAGAAAGAGGATGAACTTCGTCTGCAATATATGCGGAGTGACCAATCCGCTGGACGTTTCGAACCTTCATAGAGAATTGGTCCCTTGCAGCGATTGTGGTTCCAACGCGCGTTTCCGGGGTATATATCACGCCATCGAATTGAGCGTGATCAAAGACGACGATGAGGTCAAAGATCGCCGTCGCCTCAAACGGACGATAGGCCTCGGCTTTTCCGACGCGCCGATATATGCGAGCAAGCTTGCGAAACTATTTTCTTACACGAATACGTTTTACCATCAGCCACCGCGCGTCGATATAATGACGCGTTCGTCGTTCCCAAACAAAAAATTCGATTTTGTCGTCTGTTCGGACGTCATGGAGCATGTCGTCGGCGATCTCGACGAGGCCTTCGGCAACCTCAAGCGCGCGCTGAACCCGGAGGGCGTGCTGATCTTTTCTGTGCCGTATCTTGAAGGAGAGGAGACGATTGAGCACTTTCCCCAGTTGCATCAGTGGAAGATTACCGAGATCGACGGTAAATTCTTCCTCAACAACGTGCGCCGCGATGGCGCACATGAAGCGTTTACTAATCTCCACTTTCACGGAGGTCCCGGCGAAGTTCTGGAAATGCGGGTGTTCGGGGAAGGCGATTTGATGCAACGCCTTCGACGGGCCGGGTTCCAGCGAATCGACACGCTCGAAGCGAATCTGACCCAAATTGGTTATGCTTGGCCATATGTCGTGCATCGGGAGGACCATCAAGGACGCAGAATGAAGGGTTGCGTCCTGATTTGTTCCTGATCCTGGCGTCGCTTAGATCAGGCGGTCGGCGTGAGGCCATAGGAAGTCGTGCGCCGTAACGCCTGATATATTCGCGCCAGTCCGCCGTCCGCGTGGTAACGATTGAGCAATTCAGAGAAACGCCGCTCGACTTGCGCTTCGGCCTCTCGAACGCCGTCAATCGCACGTAACGATTCGCACCGAGCTTTGACCTTAGCCAAAAAAGCCTCGTCGGGAGGGTGGAATATCTCGCGCGTTTCCGGCGCATTCCATTCAAAGAATAGCGAGAAGTCGCGTCGATATTCGTCATCCTCGAGCGGCAATGAGTCGCCGCGCGCCTTCTTGAGCGAAAACTCCTGGAAGGATTTAGGCCAATAGTGGTTGATACGGCCGCGAGCGTAAGTCGGCTCACGCGGCGTCCAAACCTGCTCCATATCGACCGGCTCGTAACTCGCATCGACAATTACAGCGCCGGGAAACATTTCCGGCACGTGCTGCAAGCGCATGGACATCAAATCTCGCAGTCGCACAAACGGCTTTGTCAACGAATTCGGCGAGGCATACCGAAAACGCTCCATCAGCAATCCAGGCTTGCGTTCGAAAACCATGCCGCTGACGAACCAAAGCCACTGATACAACACCGCCGAGGGTGTGACTGGCTCGCGCTGACGTTTAAGATCCTCAATCACATTCTCAATTCGATCGTTATAGCGGGGCGCCGGCACAAAGAATTCGTCGGAATCGACGTATAACGCCCATTCGCACGCGCGTACTTCTGGAACGAAGTGATAGGCGTGCTCGAACGCCTTCACCTCGGGCCGAACACGCCCGCTCGTCCGGCTCTCGACGAAAATGATCTCGGCGCGGTCCGCGAGGCGGCGCAGAAGTCTCTCCGAAAAATCCGCATTGTCGTTGGAGTAGATAACAAGTGGATCGAAGCCGAGACTCTGGTAATGCGCAATCCATTCGATCGCATAAATCCCGTCGTCTCGCATCGTGCCGATAACGGCCGCTTGCTTGGTCGGCATTGTCCGACGAAGTCTTAAGACACTCAGAATCTGCCCGACTGTCCAGTCCTCAATATCGCTCCGTTCGCCGAGAAAATCGTATTCTAGACCCGCAATCCGACAATTCCCTTCGGCGACAGCGCGCTCGGGATGCATCTCTTTGGCGAGCGCGGACGAAAACGCGGCGCTCACCGCCGGCAATTTAGCAAGATTGACGTGCTCGCCGAAGGCGAGCGCGACAAGGCTGTCGAGGTATTGAATGTCTTCGGCTGCCGGGAACGCCCGTCCGAGCGCCCGCTGCAATCCCCGCCTCAGTCCGCTCGCGTAAAACCGATCGGCTGCGATTAGGTCCTGAAGAAACCGTCTTCTCAAGCTTAATTCCACCCCCGCCGCAGCCGATCGGACTTCAGCGCGCGCGGGGTTTCCCTTACCTTACGGCCTAGCGCTTGTCGGGAATTACTTGTGGAACAACGAGCTGTCCACGTGTGACGCGCCAAGCACGTTGATCGAGGAGCCGTCGCTGAGTTGCAGCGTCACTCCGCCGCCAGGCTGCACTTCTTGGGTGGCGACTACGTGTTCTGTTGGGGAGGACTGACCAGCAAAAGACACCGGCCCATGCCCGCCCGACACGCTCTGCGGCGCCGAACTCGGCACGGTCGCGTGCGAGCCAAACGCCAACCCCGACCCTTTATCTGAGCCACTGGAGCTACCAGACGCCAACTGATTGTGAATATTAGCCAAATTAGCGCCGCTTTGACCATGCGCGCCGTGTACTGTAGCAGCCATTGCAAATGCCCCCCGCCAAAATCCCTCTGCGACTTTCTCTAAACGATCGAGGGCCTAGGTGCTACAATGAAACAGTTACGGCGCGTCTCAACTTGCTACAAGATGTTACAGTGGCGTCCAGACGCATCGCCGTCGCCGCGCCATCCGTGGTAACCAAAATCGTCGCGAAAGAAGTAAGACTGGGGCTGGACCGGACAATGGCGGAAGGCACACGCGAGCGAATTCTGATGGTGTCTCATGGCCATCCGGATATTGGACCGGGCGGCGGCGAGATGGCTGCGTACAATCTCTTTAGTGCGCTGCGTGAAGACGGATCGATGGAGGCTTTTTTTCTGGCCTGGAGCGGCGGGCGACCCTATCAGCGCATTGGAACGCCGTTTTCGACTTTCCGCGGCCGCGTTGACGAAACGATCTTCACCAGCGACGCCTTCGACCATTTCATGTTTTCGCAGTCGCCTGATCTCCTGGAGCACCTGTCCGATTATCTCAAGAAGATCAATCCCGACATCGTCCATCTTCACCACTACAGCCACGTCGGGCTCGAATTTATCGCTCTTGCGCGCCGGTTGCTGCCGCACGCTCGGATTATTATGACGCTGCACGAGTATCTCGCGATCTGCAACAACTTCGGCCAGATGATCAAAACCGACAGTCGCACGCTGTGCAACATTTCCTCGCCGCAAGATTGCGCGACCTGCTTCCCGAATGTGGCGCCGAGCGAATTCTTGCTGCGCAAGCTCTTCATAAAATCACACTTCGACAAGGTTGATCTGTTTGTCTCGCCGAGCCGCTTTCTGCGCCAGCGCTACATCGACTGGGGAATCCCCGAGCATAAGATCGTCCACCTTTCCAAT
>Ga0206798_1192_pt1 | contig 11678 bp, 14 predicted proteins | sample Alteio_BWOrgCont_66_FD_152893 | JGI IMG/M metagenome (GOLD analysis project Ga0206798, IMG submission 152893) | Enriched cells from forest soil in Barre Woods Harvard Forest LTER site, Petersham, Massachusetts, United States -... | ecosystem: Environmental > Terrestrial > Soil > Temperate forest >...
GGCGGGAGCTGACGTTGCGGGAGTTGCCGGCTTGTCTTGCGCGGACGCGGACAAGATTATCGAGAAACAGGCGGCTGCGAATTGGACGAAGGCGCAGCGTAACTTGAACGGGAGCGAAACGGATACGTTCATTTCGGGTGCCCTGCCCTTCAAAACCGAACAGGCGATTTGCCTGTTCAATCGACGTGGCAGGTGCAACGGCCGTTTGCGGGCTGCGGAATTATTTTCGCCTGGTGGCAAGCGAGCGGGTGTCAGGAGGCTGAGGAACGTGCGGAAAGATCTCGTTATGCTCAGCGAGATGCTAGAAAAACATCCCTCAGGGGCTGAAGCCCCGACCTTCTTTGAGGCATTATCGGCACGACTAAAGTCGTGCCCTTTCAAAACCGCGGAGGGCCAATTGGTTTCCCACGGAATTATTTTCGTTCGGCGTCGAAGTAGAGGGCTACGCCCGCGACTAGCGCAAACATGGCGGCGGCGGCGAGTACGAAGATGAATCCGGAGGCTGAGCCTGAGGTTGAGGACGCGGATAAATCGCCGGCGTGGAGTTGGGTTGATTGCGAGAGTTTACCTAGCGAGCCAAACCACGCGACCAGGTTGCGGGACTCAAAGGCGATGAAGCCGATGATGGGGACTAGAACTGCGATGAGGGCGAAGACCTGCGCGCCGATGAGGGGGCGCTGGATGCGCTGGAAAGCCTGCTGGCGGCTGCGCAACTGGGCGCGCCACCAGATTGCTCCGGCGGTGGAGGGCTTGGCGGCGGCGAGAGTGGTGGTGCGCGCGCGCTGAAAGGCTGTGGCCACGAGCACGAGGTCGGCGCAGGTGCGGCATTGGGCGGCGTGGGATTTTAGCTCAGGCGGAGCGGCGAGGGACCATTGGCCGCTCTCTACTAGTTCACGAATTTCTTTTTCGCAGGTGCAGGAAACGAATGTCATTGGGAACCTCCCGCGGGTTGTTGCTGCTGGCGCAAAATGCGGGCGAGTTTGCGGCGTGCGCGGAAAAGCAGCAGGCGGATGCTGGCCGAGGCGAGACCGGTTACCTGGGCGATTTCGCGGTGCGAGTAGCCCTCGGCATGGGCGAGCCACAAGAGCTGGCGTTCGCGAGGCTTCATGCTGAGAAGCGCGGGGCCAAGCTCGGCTTGCGCCTCAGTTTGCGCGGTGGTTGAAGCCGCAGTGAAGAGCTCTTCGGGCAGATCGTCGATGGATGCGGCGCGAGGGCGACGCCAGTGATCGTGGAGCAGGTTGGTGGCGATGCGGAAGAGATAGAGGCGGGCCGCAACTTCGCCATCCTGATTGAGAGACGGGGCGCGTTCGGCGCAGAGGAAGCGTACGTAGCTCTCTTGCATGAGGTCGTCGGCCAGGGCCGCGTCACAGGAGGCGCGGACAAGATAGGCCCAGAGCGGACGGGCCGAGCGCTCGTAGAAAGCGGCGAAGGCGGAGTTATCCATGTGCGCAGCCGTGTGCTGTGCGGTGGCGTCCGCCTCGCCGGTGAGCGGGTTCGGTAGTGCTAGATCCCAGGGCATGCGTCTCCTTGCCATGTCTTGAACCCATCTTTGCCACTAAGACTCTGACCGGTTGATACGTTCATTTGGCTTCCGTGGTTTCCCACCCTTTTCACGATGGGACTGTGAAAAGGATGGGGCACGTGACTGTTACAAATTTGAGCGGTCAAGCTTTAGCGCGGGTTCGAGTTGTCGAGCCGGGGATTATCCGGCATGAGTCCCAGGCGGTGAGCTACTGCCCAGGTTGCCCCTGCGGAAAGGATAAACCCGATTCCGGGCATAAGCATTATGGTTCCGGTAATCAGCATGGACTCGGCTGTGTCCCTGTCCCCAACATTACGGAGCAGAAGGAATCCGATACCGAGGAGCACCATTACGAAGCCGATCTGAAGGGGCGTGAGAACGCGAGCCACTACGTTTGGAACGAATGGGCCTGCGCTGGCGCCGGTGGAGATTGGAGCCGCTTCAAGGAACCGCTTGCCTGCGTCTGTTTCCATATACGCAGCCAGCTCCTGGTTAGTGCTGAATTTATCGATGAGGCGGGAATGGACTTCGCTCTGCATCTTGAAGGTGCGGCTCCAGCGGCGGCTCTCAAAGATGAACTTGGTGATGAGAACGAGGGCGCTGAAGATGGTAATAACGATGACCATGGGAATCATTTTGTCGGCCACTTCCGCGGCACTGGACTGGTGATCGCGCTGGGGCACCAGGTTGGGCCAGACGGTGCGCTCAAGGGCCTGCTCTCGGTCATCGCCTCCTTCTTTGAGGTGGCTGAAGAGGTAGAAATCAGGATTCTTGGCAATGTCAGGGTGGGCGGCCATGAAGGCGGCGAGCTCAGGATTGTTTCGCTCGACATACGCCGGGTCAGAGAGCAGGGAGGGGTCGCGGGCGACTACAGAAGTGAGGCTCGGACTGAGGCGCAGGAGTTTGAGAAACTGGCTCTGGATCTCGGCCATTTCCTGCTCAGAGGGCGCGGACGTGGTGGCCACGGGCTTTTGCGGGGCGGTTTGGGAGTGGGAGAGGACTGGGGCTACGGCGCCAATCACGAAGATTGCGGCGAGAGCCAAGGTAAGGACTTGATTGCGGTTTTTCATATTCGATCACCCCTGTTGTTGCTGTTCTGCACCTATAACGGACGGCAGGGGTGGGTGGTTAACAGGGGTAGAGAATTTTCTGCGGAGATGGGCGAGCGGATCGAGTGCGACTAAGCGTAAGCGAACTTGCGCTTGGTGACACCAAACGCAAGCGATTAAGAGATCCGCAATCGCCTATTCCCGCCTGAAGCGGTTGGCCTGTTCGAATTCGCTGCGCAGTTCGGGGGTGCGGAGGTTCTCGCGGAGGTGGGCGAGGCGCTGTTCCATGGCCTGGAGGGCGCGCTCGACGGCTGCGGTGTTGGTGTGCGCGATGTCGCGCCACATTGAGAAGGGGCTGGCGCCAAGGCGAGTCATTTCACGCAGGGCACGGCCGCCTACATCTTTTAGCTCGGGGGCGTTACCCACTTCATCTTCAAGCAGCGCGCTGAGCACGGTGGAAACAAACTGGGGCAGATGGCTGACCCAGGCAACAAGCTCGTCGTGGCGCGCGGGGTCGAGATCGATGACCCGTGAGCCCATGGAGACGACAAGGTCGCGCCAGTCCTGCACGAGCTCTGCGGCGCGCGGAGTGCGGCGGGCGGCAGGGTCGTCAGTGAATAGCCAGACTGCGCCGCGATAGAGGTCGGCGTCGCCGAGGACTGCACCGCCGCGCTCTTTGCCTGCCATGGGGTGGCCTGGTAAAAAGGCGGGGCAGTTGGGCTTGTTGTAGAGTTGTGCGGCCGACTCAGAGATCAGGCGCTTGGTGCTGCCTACGTCGGTAACGAGGTGGTCGGGAGTGAGCTTGCCCGAGAGCTGGGCCATGAAGTCGAGCGTGGCGAAGATGGGCATGGAGAGCAGGACAACTTCGCTCTGGCGTGCGGCAGTGATGGGGTCGGTGGCTACGTTGTCGATGGCGCCCATCTCTAGCGCGATGTGGACCTGCTCTTTGGTGCGGCTCCAGCCGGTGATGGTGCCGGTGAAGCCGGCAGCGCGCAGGGCCAACCCGGCTGAGGTGCCGAGAAGGCCGGTTCCGAGGATGGAGATGCGGTTGATCATGGTTAGCTAGAAAGCGGAGTCAGCGGTGTTAGCGGAGTCAGCGGAGTTAGAGCGCCGCTGCATTTCAGACTAATGCACTTGGCTTGATGGTGACTGAATTGGGGTCGGGGTTACTCGCCGGGAACAACGTGAATCGCGTTGGAGCCGTCACTCGATTTGCCCGAACGAAGCAGCATGGCGAGGGCGGCGCCGGGAAGTGTGAGCATCGGCAATCCGATCGCCAGCAGGAATTTGGCATCACGTAAAGCATCGCTCCGCGCTTCAGCGAAGTCCTGGAGAAGAGAGTTTGAATAGGGCTGATAGGAGTAGTACACCAGTACCGGCCCATTGTGTTCGCAAGCGCCCGGTTCAAGCGGAGTTGCACAGAGTGGACTCTGGTCGTCCATTTTCACGCCGTTTACCGAAAACTCGTACCGGTATGAGGTCGACTTTCCGTGAATGACTTTTACGATGCGGCCAACCGTGGTCGACTCCTGCTGCGCGGCGAGGGCATAGTCGTGCCCTTTCAGGCACTCAACGCTGCCCACTAGAGTGCCGGCGCCTCCTAAGAGAACGAAGAACGCCAGGGGTCCTGCCCAACGTGGGTCCAAAATGGTCCTCCTTGGTGCAAGCGTTTCGGCACGCGGGCATATTGGTAACCCGGCGACGCTCACCAGCAACTCTACACCGGCCTTAATGGTCGCGGCCGATCGTCACTCGCCGGGAACAATGTGAATCACGTCGGAAAAGTATTCGATCTTGATGACGCTAAGGCCTTCAGGATTCGGAGAGCAGCACCGCCAGATCCGTTTGTTTCGCTCCATATTTCCTGGATCTGGAATGACTCGACCTTTGACAGCTTAGGATCTTCGTTACTCCAAGCCCAGCCGCCTCCCGTATTTAATAGCCAGATCCTCAGGGAGGTAATTCGACAGCGGGCCCCTCGGTATTCCATAGTTCAAACAATCTTTCTTTTTCTCCAGCGACTCGAATCCCCGCCCAAGAGAGAAGCTTCGAACTCCGCTTGCCTTCAACCAGTTTGCGACCCGCTCCGTACACAATTGATGCCCTGTGAGGGGCCAAACGAAAAAGAAATCTTCCTGGGACCACTGGTCCCAGTCGATGACCTGGCTGAAGTCGTGAATTGGACCATAGTCTTTCCATAGACAACCGGAACAGCTATCGAGAAGCCGCATTCCCGATTCCGGTCGCACTACGCCAGCCCAGCCTGTGACGATGAATTCCCTGTATTCGTCAGAAGTAGAACCATCAAGAAACGTTACCTTTGCCGGCTTGGTGCGATACCCCGAGAATCCCTCGTTCTCGAATCTCGCAAGAACGCTCTCATGGATGGCGACATCGCCTCCCCACAGAATATGCTCGTCCCTGCGGTCATGTTTCAAGTAGTGATGGAGCTGGCCGATTCTGTAGCCGCGCGAGACGTGCTTTCTTCCGGTCGGACACCACTCGCGCCGCAACTTGCTGGCATCGAATATAACGCCGCTGTCATAAGGCCCCTCGAATTGGAAAAAGGCTATCGATTCCATACATTTCACCGACACTTTCCACCCTACAACGTTCTTCCTACCGCGCCGGCAATCACCCGCAACTCCGCCGTCAGCTTCGCGAAGTCCTCAAGGTACATGGTCTGCGCGGCGTCGCTGACTGACTTGTCGGCGTTGGGATGAATCTCGATTAGCAATGCGTCTGCGCCTGCGGCTACCGCAGCCTTGGCCATGGGGGCTACCATGTCGCGGCGACCGGTGCCGTGCGAGGGGTCGCCTACGATGGGCAGGTGCGAGAGCTTTTTGACGACCGGGATGGCCGAGATGTCCATGGTGTTGCGCGTGGCGGTTTCATAGGTGCGGATGCCGCGCTCGCAGAGGATGACATCGTAGTTGCCGCCGGAGAGGATGTACTCGCTTGAAAGCAGCAGCTCCTCAATGGTGGCGGCGATGCCTCGCTTGAGCAGGACCGGCTTGCGCACCTGGCCAAGTTCGCGGAGCAGGTTGAAGTTTTGCATGTTGCGCGCGCCTACCTGGAAACAATCGACGTAGGGCAGCATGGGCTCGATTTGCAAAATCTCCATGACTTCGCTGACAGTGGCCAAGCCGTGCGCATCGGCTGCCTCGCGCATGAGCTCGAGGCCGGGAATACCGAGGCCCTGGAAACTGTAGGGCGAACTGCGCGGTTTGTATGCGCCCCCGCGCAGGAATCCGCCGCCGGCGGCTTTGACGGCTGCAGCAATGGTGAAGATCTGGTCGCGATTTTCGATGGCGCAGGGGCCGGCGATGATGGCCACGTGTTGGCCGCCGATGGTGGCGCCGTTGGGGAATTCGATGACGGTGCCTTCGGGCCTCCACGCGCGGCCGGCAAGCTTGTAAGGCGAGCTGATGCGATGGACGCGCAACACGCCCGGGAGGACTTCGAATTTGCTGAGGTCGAGGCCCGCAGTGGGGCCGACGGCCGCAAGAATGGTTTGCATTTCGCCGGTGGTGCGATGGACGTGCACCCCCGACTCCTCCATCACTTCAATGACGGCGACGATCTGTTCTTCTGTTGCTTTTTCCTGCATTGCGACAATCATTTTTGATTCCCTGTCTCGGGCGCCTGTCCCAGGTTTCCTTGTGTGGGTCTTTGCTGCTCGGAAACTGGTCCACCCGCGGCATGGCCAGGCTCAGCGCCCGCTTGGGCGGCCTGGGCGTTTCTCTCTGAAGCCAGCTCGTTGCGTTGCAGCGATCGCATGACGTCGATGATGCGCTCGTATATGTGCGTTAGCTCGATGTCGGGCAGCGGGCCTTTGTTGGCCTGACGCACGTTGGCGTAGATGATTTTTTCGCGGTTCGGTTCGTAAACCGGAAGCGAAGTGGCGGCCTTGAGATGGCCGATCATCTGCGCTGCACGCGCCCGCTCGCTGAGCAGCTCAACAAGCTGGCGGTCAAGCTCATCGATGCGGATTCGCAATTCTTCGATCGTCATTTCGTCCTCGACACAGTGGACAGCGTACAGCGGGCAGTGGACAGCCAGTTGAATCCGTGCAGGCTCCCGCAGCCTCACTCGCCACGGAAGAACTGTTCACTGTGATCTGTCCACTGTTAACTGGTTCCTCACCGGGCCAGCGCTGCATGCGGCAGGCGCAGGCCCTTGATAAATCGGGAGACTTCGCCAGGCGCACTGTCTGGACCCTGCGCGGAAGTCGTCCGCTCTATCAGCTCGACAATTGCGCTGCCAATCACCGCGGCATCGGCGAACTCCGCCACCTGGGCGAAGTGTTCAGCGTTGCTGATGCCGAAACCCACGGCCACCGGCAGCGTTGTCCATCGCCTGATGCGTGCGACCAGCGCGGCTGCATCGCCGGCGAGGCTTTGCTGCGTGCCGGTGATACCAGTACGGGAGATGGCGTAAACAAAACCTTTGGAGTGTGTGGCGATGGCCTTGAGGCGCTCGTCGGGGCTGGTGGGCGCAGCGAGAAAAATGGGTGCGAGATCGACACGTGCTAGCTCGGCGAGGTAGTCAGCGGCTTCTTCAACGATCAAGTCGATTACCAGCACCCCGTCGGCCCCGGCGGCTTTTGCTTCGTCGGCAAAACGGGCCAGGCCATATCGAAGTATTGGATTGAGATAGCCGAAGATGATGAGGCCTGCTGCGGGACGCGCGGCGTGAATCTCACGGGCCAAGGCGAGAACGTCGTTGAGGTGGGTACCGCGAGCCAAGGCACGTTCGCCGGCGCGTTGGATGATGGGGCCATCGCCGAGCGGATCGCTGAAGGGCACGCCTAGCTCAATTACGTCGGCGCCTGCGTCGATAGCGGCGATGGCGATGGCGAGCGTGGCGGCGATAGATGGATCACCAGCGGTGAGATAAACGACGAGGCCCGGTTTGTGTTCGAAATGGATCGGCATTGATGGTTCGTGGCTCGTGGTTCGTGCGTCGTGGTTCGTGGTAGTAGTGGGCCAAGCCTACAATTTCAGCTCACGCGCGAGGATTCCCATGTCTTTGTCGCCGCGGCCTGAAAGGTTCACCACCAGTATTTCACGGGGATCGAGCGACGGTGCCATGCGCATGGCCTCGGCGACGGCGTGTGCGCTTTCGAGCGCGGGCAGAATACCTTCAATGCGCGCGAGTTTTTGGACGGCGTCAAGGGCCTCGGCATCGTTGCGCGATAGATATTCTGCGCGCCCGGAGTCGTGGAGCATGGCGTGCTCGGGTCCAATGGAAGCGTAGTCAAGTCCGGCGGAAACTGAATGAGTGAGCGCAATCTGGCCGTCTTCATCCTGCAAAACGTAAGAGAAGGTGCCCTGCAATACGCCGGGCGCGCCGCCTTCAAAGCGGGCTGCGTGCTCGCCTAGCGCGGCGCCGCGGCCGCCGGCTTCAACGCCGATGAGGCGCACTTGGCGGTCGGGAATGAATTCGTAGAATGCGCCGATCGCGTTTGAGCCGCCGCCTACGCAGGCGATGACGGCCGAAGGCAGGCGGCCTTCTTTCTCGAGAATCTGAGCTTTGATTTCGCGGCCAATGCAGCGATGGAAGTCGCGCACCATGGTGGGATACGGATGCGCGCCAAGGGCGCTGCCGAGCAGGTAGTAGGTGGTGCGGACGTTGGTGACCCAGTCGCGCATGGCTTCGCTGATGGCGTCTTTGAGAGTGCGCGAACCGGAGCTGACGCCGCGAACTTCAGCGCCGAGCAGACGCATGCGCTTGACGTTCAGGTCCTGGCGCTCCATATCGACGTCGCCCATGTAGACTACGCACTCCAAGCCGAGCAGCGCGCAGACTGTGGCAGTGGCTACTCCGTGCTGGCCCGCGCCGGTTTCGGCAATGATTCGTTTCTTGCCCATGCGCTTAGCGAGCAATCCCTGGCCGAGGGCGTTGTTAATTTTGTGCGCGCCGGTGTGGAGCAGGTCTTCGCGCTTGAGGTAGATTTTTGCGCCGCCGCAGTTTTCAGTGAGCCGCTTGGCGAAGTAAAGGGGCGTGGGGCGGCCGGCGTAGTCGGCGAGCAACGAGCTGAGCTCGGCCTGGAACGCCGGGTCGGCCTTGGCAGCCTCGTACTCGTGTTCGAGCTCGAGGAGCGCGGCCATCAGCGTCTCTGGCACGTAGCGGCCGCCGTAAACGCCGAAACGTCCGGGGCGGGATTCAGAGGGACTTGCCGGAAGGATGATGGAGGCCATGGATGCTCCTGGGGTTTCACCCGCAAAAAGGGGGACTCTTCAGTGTACTAGAGGGTTTTTCAAGCATGTGCATAGGGGCCGGAGTGAAGATCAGCAATCAGTAGGCCGTCCATCGCCGCGCAGACTTTCAGGCCGCAGTTCGGCGTCGGTTTGCTCACCGAGCCGGACAACTAGCGGAGGCAGGGTTTCGATGTCGGCGCGCGTTGTGCGGAAGTTCACGATGCAGGCGCGTAAGGCGAACTTGCCATGCACAATTGCGTTGGAGACGTAGGCTTCGCCGCTGTTTTGCAGGCGCGTAAGCAACTCAGTGTTGAGGCGGTTGAGATAGTCTTCGGTCTCTTCGTCTCCCGAGGCGAGATCGGTTGGCGCGAATCGAAACGTGGTGATGCTGAGGTTGTTGGTTAGGGCCTGCAGCTCAGGGTATTGCGGAATGAGCTGGAAGAGTTCCGCGGCGAAGCGTATGTCATCGGAGATCATCTGCACATAGCCCTGGCGGCCGGCCTGCTGGAGCGCGAGCCAGACCTTGAGGGCACGGAATCCGCGCGAGTTCTGCGGGCCGAGGTCAAAGTAATTGATGGCCTCAGTTTCAAAGTGGTAATAAGGCGGGTGGTAGGCGAAGGCGTCGCGCAGTTTTTCGCGATTGCGCACCAGCGCGCAACCGGCTTCGAGAGGCGCGTAGAGCCATTTGTGCGGGTCGACGGCGATGGAGTCGGCCTGGCTAAGCCCGGCAAATTCAGCGTGATGATCGGGCAACATTGCCGCCATTGCGCCGTAGGCGCCATCGACGTGAAACCACAGATCGAATTCGCGGCTCAGGCCGGCTAGTTCGTCCAGCGGATCGACAGCTCCGGTGCCGACTGTTCCGGCTGCGCCGATGACCATGGTGGGCCGGTCGCCGGAAGCTAGATCGGCCTCGATCTGACGCCGCAAGGCTGATACGTCGATCTGCATGCGATCGTTTGCGGCAATCCAGCGGACGGCTTCGGTGCCGATGCCAGAGATGTCGGCGGCCTTTTGAACCCATGTGTGCGTCTCACAGGAGCAATAGATTCGCAGTCGTGCGCCGCCAATTCCCGCCGTGCGGACATCGTGGCCGGCCTTTGCCTGGCGGCCAGCAAGAAAGCCGACAATGTTTGCCATGTTGCCGCCGCTTACGAACAGGCCTCCGCAATCGGCGGGGTAGCCGATCATTTCGGCGATCCAGCGAATGGTCTGGGCCTCAATTTCGCTGGCCATAGGCGCAAGCACCCATGCGCCGACGTTGGGATTGACTGCAGCGGCGAGTAGATCGCCCAACGCTCCGATGGGCGCCGGCGACGACGTGATGTAACCCCAGAAGCGCGGATGCCCGTTGAAAACCGAGTGGTCGAAGAGCAGTTCGGTGGCGCGATTCAGTAGCTCGGCTGGATCAGTGCCTTGATCGGGCAGGCTTTGGCCAGCGTCGAGCGCTCTGCGAATTTCGACCGGCGACTCCGCGCGATTTACGGGTCGCGAAGGAATGGAGTCGAGCAGGTCTGCGAGTTGGTCGATGAGTGCATGGCCCAGGGACCGGAATTCCTCCGAGCTCAAGGCCAGGGGCGAATTACGCGTCTTGAGACTGCTGTCTGTTTGCATTGGGGGATCTCACTTAGTAAACGAGTCGCTGCAGGCGGCGTTCGACCGGGGGCATGGGCCTGCAGGTGTGCGCAAGGAAGAATTTACAGGGTGGTGGCGGCGGCGGTCCATTGCGTTATTCGGGAAGGCTTTTGCGCCAGGCGGAATGGGATGCGTCTCGCAATTCGTTTTTTGATTCCGCGAGGGGGCGCTGGTTTTTTCTTGACATTGGCGGCGGGTTGGTCTACTTTGCAATGCAAAGTGAGTTGCGAATGAGAGAACTCGATCGGGCTTTGGGCGAAATCAGCAGTATCCGGCGGCAGATGGCGCGGGCTACGGAGTTTCGCGGATATGGCGCGGCGACGCTGGCCTCAACCGGATTGCTGGCGATGGGTGCGGCGGTAGTGCAGGCGGTTTGGGTGCCTGACGCGGCCAATCACGTGGCGGTGTACCTGGGGATCTGGATGACGACGGCGGTGCTTTCTGGGGCGCTGATTGCGGTGCAGACGGTGAATCGCGCGCAACGGGTGCACTCAGGCATGGCCGACGAAATGATCCGGATGGCGGTGGAGCAGTTTTTGCCGGCGGCGATTGCGGGGGCGCTGTTGACCGTGGCGCTGATGCGGTCGGGGCCAGCGGGGCTGTGGGTGCTGCCGGGATTGTGGCAGGTGATTTTCAGCCTGGGCGTGTTTTCGTCGTGCCGGTTTTTGCCGCGGCCGATGCTGGCTGCCGGAGTGTGGTACCTGGCGACGGGGCTTGTGTGTGTTGCGCTGGGCGATGCGAGGGCGTTCTCACCGTGGGCCATGGGCTCTGCGTTTGGCGGTGGGCAGTTGCTGGTGGCGGGCATTCTGTACTTCGAACAGGAATTTCAACGGGAGGTGGGCGGCGATGAGTGCTAAAGCAGCAAAGAACGAACGCGGCAGCGAGGCACCGTTCGCACACGAGGGCCGCTTTGCTTACGAGGGACTGGATCGGGTGATACATGAGCGCGCGCGGCTTAGTGTGCTGACGTCGCTGGTGACGAATCCCAAAGGACTGGCGTTTGGGGATTTGAAACAGCTTTGCGCGCTGACCGACGGCAACCTGAACCGGCATTTGAGAGTGCTGGAGAAGGGCAAGCTGGTTGAGATTGTGAAGAAGCACGACCATAACCGGCCGCTGACGATTTGCAGAATTACGGCGTCGGGGCGGGCGCGGTACGTGGAGTATCTGGAGACTTTGGAGCAGGTGATTCGCGACGCTGCCCGGGGCGCGAAGGACGAGGCGAGGATTGCGGGGAACCTGGCAGTGACGCGGGCGTAGCAAAATTTT
>Ga0206798_1193_pt1 | contig 11571 bp, 9 predicted proteins | sample Alteio_BWOrgCont_66_FD_152893 | JGI IMG/M metagenome (GOLD analysis project Ga0206798, IMG submission 152893) | Enriched cells from forest soil in Barre Woods Harvard Forest LTER site, Petersham, Massachusetts, United States -... | ecosystem: Environmental > Terrestrial > Soil > Temperate forest > O...
CCGGCACCCCGCATGAAATGGTCACGGTAATTAACAAGGACGGCGACGATCTGTCACTCACCCACTATTGCGCGATGGGCAACCAGCCCCACATGAAGGCGCCCGGCAAGGGTGAGAACGAGAAGGTTGCGTTTGCCTTCACGAGTGGTGGCAACATGAAATCGGATAAGGGAGCCCACATGCACGCCGTGACGTTCACCTTCATCGACAAGGACACGCTGAAGACCGAGTGGAGCAGCTACGCGGATGGCAAAGAGTCAGCCACAATGGTGTTCGAGCTGAAGCGCAAGAAGTAATCGGCAAGGTTGCTTAAAGCGTCCGGAAGAAATGACATTTGAGCATCGCAACTTCTCCCCTCTCCCCTCGGGGGAAAGGGGAGAAGAAGGCTCCTTTCCCCTGCCGCGCACGTCTGATCGCCATTTCGTGATTGCTAGTCGATTGAACCCGCTTATATTGGAGTCACCGCAATATCTGTTCTGCGGCCTCTCCCACTGCCGTTGGCGGCTTTGATGCATTCAAACGTATTCCCTGTCTCCGGTGAACTCTCCCACCCTTGCGGGATTTTCGGAGAGTTTCATGGGTGAAGAAATCGGCCGTGATGACGCTGCGCCGCTGCAAGCCGTGGTCAATGAAGTTGTGGCCGAGGCGCACCTTCGGCCCGAAGAGCTTCGCCCGGAAGATCGCACCTTTCTGGAGCAACATGCTCTCAAAAAGCCGCTCCGGGTATTGGACATTTGGGCGCTGGGTGTAGGCGTCGTCGTGGCCGGCGCTTATTTTGGGTGGAACCTGGGCCTGAAGGACAACGGCCCGGTCGCAATGCTGATCGCTTCCCTCATCGTTTGTTTGCTTTACTTGACCTGGGTGCTGGCATTGGCCGAGTTGTCGGTGGCAATGCCCTTTGCAGGTGGTCCCCTTGCTTACGGCCGACGGGCAGTCAATCCTCTCCTCGGCTTCGTAATGATCCTGGGATGCCTATTTGCGGCCATTGGGACGGCATTGGCCGTTGGCGGCTACGTCGCCTACTTGATTGACCCCGACAATCCCAATCAGGCGGTCAAATTGGTCGCCTGCTTGGTTACCGTGGCAGTCTTCTTCGCCTTCCACGCCTGGGGTGTCAAGGAGCAATCCTGGGCCATGGTCCTGATGACCTATGGAGCGCTGGCCGGGCTAGTCCTGTTTTGGGTGGTTGCCGCCACCCATTTCTCCTGGGAGCGGGTCTGGCCGACAGGCCACCTCTTGCCCGAAAAGAAAGGCTGGAGGGCCGTTCTCGATGCCGTGCCCTTTGCTCTTTGGTGGCTCGTCATGATCGAAACCGTGGCCCTGTCCGCTGAAGAGACGCACGAACCCCACCGCACCCTCCCGCGTGGCTTGACGTGGGCCCAGCTGACGCTGATCGGGCTGGTTGTGCTCACGTGGCTGTTTGCTTGCGGGGCCATGGACGCACAGGATCTGGCGGTCACGCAGGTGCTGGATGAAAACGGAGAGCCAACAACCAAGGATGTCGATTATCCGCTTTTGAAGGCACTGGCGGCGATACCCGCGGGGAAATCGCCGCTCTTGTTTTATGGCTTCGGCATCATCGCCCTGTGCGGGCTAATTGCGAGCTACCACGGCATGCTCTATGGCGCCAGTCGTCAGCTCTTCGCCCTGGGCCGCGCCGGATACCTTCCGCGCATCCTGGGTGATGTACACAAGACACGACGGACGCCGCTAGCCGCGCTCACGGCCGCCAGCCTCATCGTGGTGGGCTTCGTGGTGGCAAATCTATTTTTTGCCGATGCCGTCGCCATCGCCGTGTTGGTGTCCACTCTGACAGCTCTGATCTGGTACGTTCTTGCAATGATTTGTCTCTATCTCCTGCGTCGGAGCAGTCCGGAACTGTTCCGCAATTACCGCGCTCCGGTTTACAAGATCCTTCCAGCATTTGTTATTGTGCTGTCGTTGTTTGCAGGCCTGGTTTACATCGGCATCGATCATGCTGGCGTGGTGATGACAGTTGCCGGCGGACTCTACGCCGCAGGGTTAGGATACTACGTGTTCGTCGGGCGCCACCGACTGGAGGCAGCCGCTCCGGAAGAACTGGCGGCCCGGGCCGCGATGGGCTACAGAAAGTGACGTGTATATGAAGGTGAGCAATTCGAAGGCACTCCAAATGTTGGAGCGGCTGACTACCGTCGTGTTGGTGTTGGTGTTAGCCGCACTGGCGTGGATGGCGGTAGCGGACAGCCTTCCAGCGCCCTGGCGTTTGTTGGCGATCGAAGTCGAAATCGCTGGCATTCTGGGAATTTTGATTGCAGCCCTGCTGCTCGTCGGCCTTCTCGCTCTCCTGCATTCACACGATCGGTCCTTTTCAGCATCCTCTGAAATCGTGGTCAAAGATAGCCAAGCCACCAGACGCCTTTGTGTCGGGCCTTGATGCCAGCGAACCAGCGGCATGGGAAGTACATGATGGTCACCACGACGATGAACCAAAAGTAGACGATCGGCAAGTCGAAGGTAGTCTCCGTTCGGGGCTGAATGCCAGACAAAAACGGACGGACAGCCGCGGCGACGAAGGCCACGACCTGGATCAAGTACAAATGGGTTACGAAAAAAAAGAACGGAACGCGGCCGAACGTCATCAGGAACCGGGAGATGGCAGCCGGCAGGATTGGGCGTTCAAGCAATGACAGCAGGATGAGCATGAGGCCGAGCGTCATCAGCAAGTAGAGCAGCGACGCTGGGTTTTTCTGGCAATTGAAATACGTGAAGCAAGTCTGCAACACGCTGGGCTTTACACTCCACTTGAGGGGGTCGCCGTAGACGTCAATGGTTCGCAGGAGGACGAACGCGGCGATCAGGATAAGTCCCAGCACGATCATCACGGTTTGGCGGCGTTTTGGTTGCAACGTCATGATCTCGCCGAAGCCGAAACCTGCCGCAGCCACCCCGATCCAGGGTATCAAGGGGTAGGCTACCAGAAACTTGCTATGAGCCGTCAACTCGATCACATCCCGCTCATGAAGGATGAGCCACAGCGGGCGGAGAGGACCGAATATCTCCGGTTGAATCCCGTCCAGAAGGTTGTGCCCCAGGATCATTACGACACCAATCGCCCCGACGACTCGGGAAGGCACCAACACGAGTGCCGACAGGAAGACCAACGACCAGCCCAGCGACCAGAACACAAGTGCGAGGGTCATATCGAGCGAGAAGCTTAATTGAAGCCCGAACTTGATGACCGTCAGCTCGAGAAACACGAGCCAGAGACCACGGAAGAACAGAAACGTAAAGAGCTCGGACTTCGTCTTCCGCCGCCCGGCAAGGTAGGCACTGATGCCCATCAGGAAGCAAAACGTCGGCGCACAAAGGTGGGTGACCCAGCGCGTCAGGTAGGCGGGGAGGTTGGTGACATCTGCATTCAGCGGGTCAAATGTGGACGTCGCGACAAAGTCCTTCGTATGGTCCAGCGCCATCAGGACGATCACGATTCCGCGCATTAGGTCGATCGATTCCATTCGGGACCGTGAAGTGGTTGGCCGCCCAGCGCCGATCTCATCCAGGTCCGGGTAAGGCTGCTCCGCCGCACGGATCGTGGTGGACATCGGCTTTCAACCCTCTTGTTCGTGACAACACCGCACAGCATTCGAAAACCTCAATCTCCGTGGATTATTGTCAGAACGGGTATGATTTACGAGAAAAAACCAACTGCCGCTTTGGCGTTGGCTACTACTTCAGCCCCGTTTGAACAGTGCTTCTCCCGGCGGGGATAAACCCCGCCGCTCGTTTATTTCGCTTAAACGGTACTAGATCCGGACGCAAATCTTACCGAAATGAGCAGCGCTTTCCATGTAGCGGAGGGCGTCCGGGACTTCGGCGAAGGGGAACACGCGGTCGACGTTCGGCCGCAGTTGGTGCAACGCGATGGCGCGATTCATGTCCTCGAACATGGCGCGCGAGCCGACGTAGATGCCCTGGACGCGGACGTTTTTCATGAGAATCGGCATCGGATTAACCTGGCCGCCGCCGGAGAGAACGCCGATGAGGCTGATGTGCCCGCCGGTACGCACCGCTCGCAGGGATTTGCCAAGGGTACCGGCGCCGCCGACTTCCACGACGTGGTCGACGCCGATGCCAGCGGTCAAGTCACGCACTTTTTCTTCCCAGTCCGGCGTCGAGCGGTAGTTAATACCGTCCGACGCTCCGAGCCCAAGCACCCGCTTGAGCTTGTCGTCGCTGCTGGAAGTGGCAATGATTCGGGCACCCGAGGTCTTTGCAAACTGCAGGGCAAACAGGGAAACACCGCCCGTGCCCTGCACCAGCACCGACTCGCCAGGGCAAAGTCGGCCGGCGCGGATCAGGCTGTGCCAGGCCGTCACGGCCGCGCATGGCAAGGTGGCGGCCTCCTCGTCGGTCAGATGCTCGGGGACGCGAACGACGCCGTCTTGATCGAGCGCCGCGTACTCCGCCAGGATACCTTCGATGCCGCCGCCCAAGGCGGACTTGGCCGCCGCGTCGTTGAGCTCTCCCGCTTGCCATTTCTGCATGAACGTGCCAGCCAAACGCTCGCCCACCTTGAACCGCGTAACGCCGTCTCCCACCGCGGCCACCTCGCCGACGCCATCCGAAAAAGGAATGAAGGGCAGGCGCAGCTTCGGGTTGTAAAGTCCCTTGATCACCATCAGATCGCGGTAGTTAAGCGACCAGGCTCGTAGCTTGAGCAGGACCTGGCCGGGCCCCGGACGCGGCTCGGGCCGCTCGGCGAGCTTGAGATTGTCGATACCGAAACCACCCTGGATTTCAAAAACCTTCATGGAATTGCCTCCGGGCTGTCGGGTGCCGAATTGGTCGCAGGTATTAGCATATGCTCGCATCGGCCAATAACAGCGGCCGCATCTCGCCGGCCAGGAACACCGAACCAGCGATGCAGATGAGGTCAGCCGGGCCGGCGTGGGCCCGCGCGGCCGTCCATGCCGTGGACGGTGAAGCGAATGTCAACGCGGGACGATGGCTGGCCGTCTGCCACCATTCGTGGAGTTGTTCGGCAGGCACACTGCGGGGGTTGGCGGTGTAGCGCGTCAAGAATGCCTGGTCGAATGCGGCTCCCAGCACGCGAAACATGCCTGGAATGTCCTTGTCGCTGCTGCCGGCAAACAGGAGCAGACGCCGCCCAGGCGGAAAGGACGATTGCAAAGTCTCCACGAGCGCCTGGGCGGAGGCCACGTTATGGGCGCAATCCAGCACCACCAGGGGTCGCCTGCCGACGACCTCCATTCGCGCAGGCCACACCACCTCTGCCAGGCCCTGGGCCACAGAGGCGTCGGAAAGGTTGAAGCCCTTTTCGCGAAGAAGTTCGATACACGCGACCGCCACCGAGGCGTTTGCAGCCTGGTGTTCACCCAGCAGATTCAACTGCATCTGGGGCCAGAGGCGCTTCCAGGTTGCGACCTGCACGCGGGGCAGGCGAAACGCATCGGGACCGACCATTCCTGTTTGGTAAGTGTAATGAAAGTGGTTGCCGAGTTGGCGTAACGGAGCATCGCGGGCCATTGCGGTCTGCTCGATGACATCACGGGCTTCCAGTGCCGTCACGCCGCTCACGATCGCGCGGCCCGGCTTGATGATGCCGGCTTTTTCCATCGCGATGCTCGCGAGGCGACTGCCGAGCAGCTTGGTATGGTCAAAACTGATGCTGGTTATTGCCGCGATCAGCGGGTCGCAAACATTGGTTGAATCGAAGCGGCCGCCCAGGCCGACTTCCACCACCGCGGCCTCCACACCACAGCGAACGAAGTGAAGAAACCCGACCGCTGTTGCGACTTCGAAAAACGTGGGCGGCGGCAGGTCCGAGCGCGCGGGGCCAAGGACACAATCGCGGACCTCTGCCAGCAGCGTGGTCAGCTCAGCGGGCGCGATGGGCTGGCCATCCACCTGGAAACGCTCTTCGACGTGACAGAGGTGTGGCGAGGTAAATAAGCCCGTGCGATAGCCAGCGGCACGAAGGACCGCGGCGAGCATGGCGGAGGTGGACCCTTTTCCCTTGCTGCCGGCAACGTGAACGATGCGCAGCCGCGATTGGGGGTCGCCCAGGCGGGCAAGCAGCGAACGCATACGGTCGAGCTTCAAGTCTTCCGCCGCGGGAGCGCGCTGCTCGTAGTTGATCAGGCTGTACCAAAACGCTCGCGGGTCACTGGGGAGGGGCAAGTGCTCGGTCATCGGTGTAGCCGCCAAATGGTCGCGAAGGCAGTGGGCAGTCGGCACGTGAAGCGTGGGGCGTGAGGCGTGAAAGGCTTACATTGCCGCTAACCCGTCCCCTCCCTCGTCCGCCTCGCCCCTCGCTTCACGCCTCGCGCCTCACGTCCCGCCTGCCTCCTGCCGACTCGTCATACGCGGCCCGAAGTGGGCAACAGTGCTATTTCCAGCCAGTAGTGTTGAATCGTTTGCAAAACCTGCACGAACCGGGCGAACTCCGGCGGTTTCTCGATGTAGGTGTTGGCGCCGGCGGTGTAAACGGCCTCGACGTCTTCCGGGCGGTGCGAGGTCGTGAGCACGACGACCGGAACGACGGCCAGTGCACGCTGCGCCCGAATGTGCGCGAGTACTTCGCGGCCGCTCAGGCGCGGCAGGTTCAGGTCTAGCAAAATCAAGTCGGGGCTGCGCCAATCGGGGTCGGCGGCGTGCGAGCCACGCCGCAAGAGGTAATCAACCGCCTCCTCGCCGTCGCGCATGACGACCAGGTCCACTCCGACGTCACTTTCCCGCAGGGCACGCTGGGTTATTTTGATGTCTGCTGGGTTGTCTTCCACCAGCAGAATGCAATGCAATGGTTTCATGGGAGCGTTTGGGATTTGTCGCAGCCGGAGAGCAGCGGCCCAGAGTGCAAGGGCCCGGGGAGCAAGGGCCCCAGAGTGGCCCGGAACGTCGAACTTTCCAGCCCGCCAAGCAGGCATTCCATTTGGTCCAACAAGGCCTCCGCCAAGTGGAAGGCCGCCACCGGCCGACGAATCAAAGCGGCCCAGTCGGGCGGAAACGGTTCGCCTTCCACCAAGGCTTCTGCAGCGGCGTCAAGGCAATCCGGAAAAGCGCTGTTCGCCTGCCGAATGGCACGGCGTGCAAGTAGTCGCGCGACATCCACGCCGATGCGTCGTACCACTGCGTGATTAAAGCCCTGATTGATGATGCTGTTCCAGCTGTGGGGCGGCATGAGAGGGCGCTCGACTGGCCCTGTAGGATATCTTACAGAACGCGTTTCGCGCAGGCCACTCGCGTGCCGGAAAATCTCGGTGACACGGTATTGCCAGTCAGCCGGATTGGATAAAAGATCCTTAGAAACGACATAATCAGCCCCCGCCTCGAGCCCCGCCAGGACGTCATCGGGTACTCCCCAGTGCGTAAACAAAGCGACGGGCAGCGATCGCAGCTGCCCCTGGCTAGCGCGAATGCGACGGCACAACTCGACGCCGCTCAGCGGCGGCATTTGCACGTCCAGGAGCACGAGGTCGGGCAGCGATTGTTGCAAGAAATCCCACGCTGCCTCCACTCCAGGGCACGAATCCAGCTGGATGGCCGCACGTTTGCAGAGGTGGCCGACCAAGGCGCGAACCTCGGGAGAGTCGTCGGCGAGCAATAAGTGAGTTCTAGGCATCTTCCTTGACCTCATAACCGGTATTAAATTGTCCCGGCTGGGATAAACCCCGCCACACGTCTCCTCGCTCTGTCGGCAAGCGTACCGTCAGTGGTCGGCAGGCGTTGCGCCGCCATTGGCCGCGGCCGCTGTGAGCCGCGTGGTTCGGTACTGGTGCGGATGCGGCGTCTTGCGCAACGGCATGACGCCGGTGAGTGCTCGCTCCGGAGAAGCGAGTGGAAGCGTGAACAGAAACGTCGAGCCCTTACCCGGTTCCGATTCGACCCAGATGCGACCGCCATGCGCCTCAACGATGCGCTTACAAATGGTCAAGCCTGCGCCGGTTCCTTCAAACTCTTCGCGCCGGTGGAGGCGGCGAAACATCTGAAATATCTGCTCATAGTACTCATGAGGAATGCCAATGCCGTTGTCGCGCACAAATAGCGTTGCAAAGTGGTGGTCGACCTTGCGTGCGCCAATCACGACCTCGGGATGGGGGCTTTGATTGTATTTCAAGGCGTTGCCAACCAAATTGGAGAGCAACTGGATTACGCGTTCCGGGTCACCGGTCACGGGCGGCAATTCCCCTTCCACGAGCACCACGGCATTGCGCCTCTGAATCAAGTCGCCTAGATCGCCGAGCAACACCCGCAGGGCGTCCTCCCAGGCAAATGGCCTGGGTGTGTTGATGACGCGTCCTGCCCGGCTAAGTGAAAGCAAGTCATCGATCAAGTCGCCGAGGCGGCGGCTAGCCTCGATGAGATGGTTGAGGTAATCGTGGCCCTCCGCGCCCAGAACCTCGCCATAGTCCTGGGCCAAAAATGTGCTGAACGCCTGCAGCGTGCGCAGGGGCTCCTTGAGATCGTGGGAGACGACGTAGGTGAATTCTTCCAGCTCCTGGTTGATTCGCCGCAGCTTATCGTTGGCTTCCGCCAATTCCTCGGCATTGCGGTTGAGCGCGTTGGCCAATCGCTTGCGTTCGGTGACATCGTGAGCCGCACTGCGCGACCGGACGAAGACGCCGCTCTCATCCTTGATGGGCGTGGTCACGACCCATACGTCGATCACGGAGCCGTCCGCCTTTACCCACTGGGTCTCCAATTCGCAAGTCTGCTGGAAAACAGCCGCATCGCCGAGATAAGCAGCGAGGCTTTTGGGGGATAGCAGCTTGGTGTAGGGCTGCCCGAGCAGCGCCTCCCGCTGGTAGCCGAGCGTGCGCAGCACGGTTTCATTCAGGGCGACGAATTTGCCATCGGGGTCCAGGCCGAAATAGAGTACAGGTGCTTGGTGGTAGAGGTCGCGGTAGCTTTCCTTGAGCCGCTGCAGGTCTCGGTTGCTACGGAGCAGATGGCTGTTGGCTTGCGAAAGTTCTTCGGTACGCCGGCGCAACTCGCGTTCCGTCAAGACGCGGTCGGTGACATCGAGAAAATGGCAGCGAAGGTGCAATGGCCGACCACCCTCGTTGTAGGTCGTCATTACGTCCATTTGCAGGTATCGATCCCCTTGCAAGTATCGATCTTCGGACTGCGGTTGTGGGCTTTCTGGAGGGTCGGCCGTTGTTGACGGTACGCGGACCACTCCGCGCCGGTATGGGACGATCAAACGGAAGGTGGCGTCGTGCGCCTCGCCGTCACGCAGAGCTTCGGAGAGGCTGCGCTCAACGGTCGGGACGTCGTCGGGGTGCACGCATTCGCTAAATGGCCGACCGAGCACGTCGCCCAACTTGCATTGAAGGAACTGTAGGAGCGGCGGGGTGGCGGCCGTCCAGCGCCAGTTCGGTGCAAGGCGGGCGACCATGCGGCGACGCGAACTGGTGTCAGGAAGGCGTGCCGACATCCCGGAGCGGAACTGCCGGCCGTCGGCGTCGGAAAGTCTTTCAACCTGCTCCTTGGCAAGTACCACTTCGGCTAGCGCCTTGCGGTAGCAATCTCCCAGCAATTGCATTTCAGTAAGGAGCGGCGCCAAGTCTTTTTGGTCGATCAAGTCGGCGCCATGGACCGCGAGCGGGTTGGAGAGCGGGTTATTGCGGACCTGGGCTAACTGGGCGGCCAGCAGCGCGATAACGCGTTGATGACGGCTGCGGACAAGTTTGGCGATGACCAAAGCCACGAAAAAAGCGAGCAGGCATACAATCGCCAGCTGGACCGAGATGGAGATGAAGCCTGAGTCTGCGTTAAATAAGAGAAGAATCGTTTGAAAGGCCGCGAAAAGCAGTATGGTCCCAAGGACGCCAATAAGGGCAACTGTCGTGCTCCAGGAGCGGATTTTCATGAGGCCGCACCCGCGGGGTCAAAGACAGGGACGTTTCTATAGAATCACTCGAAGTTAAGCATAGCAGAAGAAAAGGGCACATGCCCAGGCGTAGACGCGAACCGCTTTTAATTGGTTCAATCGGTTTTCCCCATAAAACCCTTTGACCGGCGGCCCGCGCCTTGCTACGATGACCTTCTTCACCCTTGCGCTCAGGGGAAGGCGTTGCCCACGCCTGTGTCACATGTGTTGGCTTACGAAACCCCGTTAACCCCCCAATACCGCCTGCGGGCAGGAGGGCAGTGCGTGGCCATTGTCCAGGTTAAAGATTTGATCGAAGCCGGCGTCCACTTTGGGCATCGAGCCAGTCGTTGGGACCCCAAGATGCGGCCGTACATCTACGGCAAACGCAATCTGATTCACATCATCGACCTGCGTGAGACTGTTCGCGGCCTTCTTCGCGCCCATCGTTTTCTCGCCAAGGTGGCCAGCGGCAACAGCCTGGTGCTGTTCGTCGGCACCAAACGCCAGGCCAAGGAAGCCATTGAACGGGAGGCTGGCCGTTGCGGCATGCCGTTTGTAAGCGAGCGCTGGCTGGGCGGTACGCTGACCAACTACCGCACGATCCGCGACCGGCTGAAGCGCTTGCAGGAACTCGAAACGATGTGGCTCCCGGCCAACGAGAACCCGGCCAAGATCGACTTGCCTGGTTATATGCGCGGCATGTTGAACGAGTCCGGAAAGCTCGACCTCAACAAGGCGCCCGAAACCGCCGCCATCCGCGGGTATAGCAAAAAGATGGTCGCCACGTTGAGCCGCGAGCTGAGCAAAATTCAGCGTAACCTGTCCGGCATCCGCGATATGACGCGTCTGCCCGACGCCATCGTGGTCGTCGACCCCAAGCGTGAGCACATCGTCGTCAAAGAAGCCAAGCGAATGGGTGTCGCCACGGTGGCCCTCATCGACACCGACAGCGATCCGGACGAGGTCGACCTGCCGATTCCGGGCAACGATGACAGCATTCGTTCGATCGAGCTGGTGCTGACCAAGCTGGCCGACGCCGTGCTCGAAGGCAAAGCCGCTGTTCCGCCGGAGCAAACCTCCAACGCCCCGCGCCCGCGCCCGTATCAGGGATCGGGGCAGGGATCGGGGACCAATAGTCCCGCTCCGACGACCGCGCCGCGGGGGAGAGGGCCGGCCCAGCCGGTGGCGGTCGACGAGACGGCCGGCGGCGAAAAGCCCGGCGTGGCAGGCGCCGCGCGCTAAATCGTACTGGCGCTGCCGTGGACTGACCGAACCCGGATCCCTGGCAGCGTCTCTCATCAAGGTGGTTGGTGGTTGCTGGCTCGTGGTTGGTGAACAGGGCAAGAGGATTGTTCTCTTCTTCACCAGACCATCGGCCGCCGATCACCAACCGCCTTTTTTTCTCAGAGGATGGTGTCACATGGAGATTTCTGCTAACGACGTCAAGACGCTGCGTGACCGCACCGGCGTGCAAATGATGAAATGCAAGGCCGCTCTCCAGGAAGCCAATGGCGACATGGAGAAGGCGATCGAGTTGATTCGCAAGCAAAACAAGGACGCCAGCGTGAAACTGGGCAGCCGCGAGACAGCCGAAGGTCGCATCGCCACCTACATCGATCCCGTCGCCAAGGTTGGGGCGATCGTCGAAGTCCGTTGCGAAAGCGCGCCGGTCGCGAAGACGGACCTTTTCGTCA
>Ga0206798_1195_pt1 | contig 11521 bp, 10 predicted proteins | sample Alteio_BWOrgCont_66_FD_152893 | JGI IMG/M metagenome (GOLD analysis project Ga0206798, IMG submission 152893) | Enriched cells from forest soil in Barre Woods Harvard Forest LTER site, Petersham, Massachusetts, United States -... | ecosystem: Environmental > Terrestrial > Soil > Temperate forest >...
CGGATGATCCCGTCGGAGAATCGCATGACCGACACCTCGCCCGAACAAAACAAGGCGCTCGTGCTCGAAGCCTTCGACACACTGTTCAACAAACGCGACTACGCCGCGGCGGAGCGCTTCTGGTCGGAACGCTACATCCAGCACAGCGCCCATATTTCGCCAGGCCGGGATGGCTTATTCAATCTCGTTCGCGGCCTTCCCGGCACGCTCCGCTACGAAAATCACGTGATCCTCGCCGAACGGAATTTTGTGATCGCGCATGGGCGCTTTTCGGGTAGCGGTCGCGCGAGGTCATGGATCGCCGCCGATATCGTGCGCTTCGAAGACGGTAAGCTCGCCGAGCACTGGGACGTTCTTCAAGACGAAGCGACCCAGGCGGAATCCCTTAGCGGTCTGCCGATGTTCGGCGATCGGTTTGCCGTTTGAGGCGACGGCGATCTGCCGGCCCTCCCTCGCTCCGCAATCGGCGCGAGGGAGGGCTGGGGGATTTTGAGGCGACAGCGCCGATTGCATATGAGTTTTTCGTGAGGGGACGAGCAGTCCACCTCGGCAGGCCTGCCAGTGCCGCAATCTCGAGCTTGATTGCGGTCAAGGCCATAGGACTAGCCGCCGATTGCCGGCTCGCTTAGAAGTTGGTCTCCATGACCAGCCTGAAAGCTCCTCATCTCACCCCGCAGAGCCTCGTCGGCCGTCGTTTCGCGCGCGACGCGTTCGGCGACGTCAAGGTCGCGCTGATCGGCTATTGTCCGCCGCCCTCCGCGCTCGAACTTTATGCGCCGCAGCGCGTGAAGGACCAGCGCTTCATTCACGTTTCGCCGGATAGCGTTCGCCTCCTCGCGCATGGCGAAAGGCGGTTTCTGTCGCTCGCGCATGTCTATGGCGGGCCGGTCTCCTCGGCGACCGTCGAAGAACTCGCCTATTACGGCGTCGAATTGATCCTGGCCTATGGACTCGCTGGCGGGCTCGGGACCAAGGGGCTGAGGATGGGCGATTATTATTTGGTCGAAGACGCCTTCGCCGCCGACGGTACGACGCCGCATTATAGCAGCGATTCCGTCATCGCGGCCGATTCCGGCCTACGGGACGCGGCGCTCGCGCTGTGGTCGGAACGCCCGGGCGCGCCAATCGTTCCCGTGCGGGCGGCGACCGGCGATGCGATCTATCGCGAGGATGACGCCATGCTCGAGCGCTTCCGCCGCGAGGGTTGCGACATCGTCAATCTCGACAGCGCTCATCTCTATGCGGTCGCGCGCGAGAACGCCGAGAGGCGAACGATGCGCACGCTGCAGTGCGGCGTGATCTCGGACGTCGTCACGGCCGGACCCGATGCGGCTGCGGACAGCACGCTCGCCGCTATGCTCGCCAAGGGCGCCGAGGGCCTGAATCCGCTCGAGCGCACAGGAGAGATCGTGACCATGTACATCGAGCGGCTGGCGCCGGCGTTGGGATACTGATGATAGTCTGCCCGCGCGGCGCCCAGGTCATGAGCCACGCGCCAGCCGAGATCGCCTATGAGTTTTTTCACGAAGGAGGATGACGGAAAATGATCTACGAATTGCGTCTCTACGAGGCCGTGCCCGGCCGCATGCCGGAACTGCTCACCAGATTCAACGACCATACGCTGCCGATCTGGGCGAAACACGGCATCCGCCAAGGCGGCTTCTGGACCACTCTGATCGGGGAATCCAGCAATCGCTTGACCTATTTTCTCGTCTGGGACTCGCTCGCCGAGCGCGAGACCCGATGGACGGCCTTTCTGGCCGATCCGGCCTGGCTCAAGGTGAAGAGCGAGAGCGAAAAGAACGGGCCGCTGGTTGAAAGAATATCGAGTGAATTGCTGACGCCGACGGCCTTTTCGGCGTTGCGGTAAAAGGCGCGATTGGTCGAGACCGGGCGCCGCCAGCGGATTTGAAGAAGGCCTCGCCGGCGGACGGCCGGCGGGGATAAGCGGCGCTTTGCCGGCGAAGGCAGAGGGACGCATGATGCGCGTCAGCCAATCGGCCGGCGTCATCTGGGGGGGGCGAAATGTTCACGGGAATCGGGCTGATCGCATTTTGCAGCATCGCGTGCGCGGCCTCGCTTGGTTTCTTTATCGGGCGCAAGCTTTTGCCGGGCGATAGCCATTCCGAGCAGACGCAGAGGACTGTTCAGTCGGTGATGACCAATGTGGGCATTCTGAGCGCCCTGGTCTTGGGGTTGCTTGTCGCGAGCGCTAAGACAAATTTCGATACGACGACCAGTGAGGTCGAGCAATTCGCGACAAGTCTTTCGCTCCTGGATCGCGATCTGGTTCGTCTCGGGCCTGAGAGCGCCACGCTGCGCGACTCCCTTCGCGACTTCACGACGAAAATGCTCGCGCTGACTTGGCCGACGGAACATGGCGCGTCGTCGCCGGTACGCGGCGGGGAGGCCGAGCAGATCCTTGATGGCATGCAAGAACAATTGCGCTCCTCGCAATCGCAGACCGCTCAGCCGCAACTTGCGAGCGCCACGAGCGCGCTGCAACTGCTCGCGGAGTTGAAACGAACAACTCGTCTTCTCGCGCTCCAGGAAACCATCAGAACGCCGCGCCCCTTCCTGGCCGTCGTGATTTTTTGGCTCAGCATGTCCTATCTCAGCTACGCGATATTCGCTCCTCTCAACAGAACCGTCATTGGCGCAATGATCATCAGCGCGATTTCGGTATCCATTGCGCTGAATATCATCATCGACATGGACCGGCCCTTCGTTGGATTGGTCAAAGTATCCTCGACCCCGGTGCGCCAGGCGCTTGATCAGATGGGTCTGGAGGGGGCGGGGAAGTGATTGGTGCTGGACGCGGCGGGGTAGCGAAGGGGGCGGTTGGGGTTGGCGGATTTGGAGAGTCGGGAGTGAACCATGAGTTCTTGCATGAGTGGGAAGAGACTAACCGACAGGAATCGGGGCTTCGCTTACTGTCTCCGTTTTGTCTTTGGCCACCATTAGGCTTAAACAGACGCCCGCGTTGACATTCTCTATATCGATACGGAACTTCTCAAAGATGTTGACCAACGCCCGGCCGCGTAAATAGGCGGCTGGATCGGTTTCTTGCATCAGCCAGGGCGGCTTCTCCGCAATGATCGCGTTGCGTCGTTCCTCGCTCACATTGAGATCTGTCACTCTAATCAGAAGCCCGTTCACAACGTCGACCCGTTCATCAGCGCTGTCATCTGGCGCAAACTGACGCCACCGGACGAAGGCATCTGGCTGAACAATCAATATCTTGTTTTGTAATTCAGCTTGTCGAACGACAATATCAAACACAGGTATTTCGTAGCCGCCTGCATAGAGGATTCCCATGTAACCATTAATATGGCGCCATGGAGTGCGCACATTCTGAACATACTTGGGTGTAAAATTTGAATTGTTAAGAAGCGCCGCGTTCTCCATTTGAAATGACAAGGATTGCAGTATTATCGCGTCCCTAAATTTGCCCTCCTTTAGAGTGTCGTTAATTTCCGCAATAACAGCACCAGACAATACGTCGCGCTGTACCGCAGCGCCTTTGACCATAGCACCAAAAACGGTTTCATCCTCTCCTTGCGCCAGGCCCTCACCATAACCACGCCCCCAGCCCACATAGCTCGTACGCTCCTGCACTATGAATGCGCCTTTGTCATCAATCTGGTTGAATCCAAGCGAAGGAACCGCGCTACCTGGGTGATCGTCCAGACGCCTATCTATCGCCCCCTTAGCTTCAAGGATCGCCCGCATTCTGCCACCATCAACAAGGCTACGGAGAAGTTCGGTACGAAATTCGCCGAGCGTGTTGCGATCCAGAGGCGCTGTTCGAATCATTTCAGCTTCGATGGACTTTTGGCCGTTCCACACTGCAATTAGGAGTTCGCGTAGATCTCCAATACAGCTCCTAGCCGCATCACTTATTATATTTTGCCAGCGGCTTTTCTCATCCTCGATCCTCCTTAACGTTGCGAGTACGCCTTGTGGATTCCCATCCCGCACCATTTCTGCGAGCGAGCGGCTCACAGGAAATCGAATAGACGTTCGTATCTCAGGAGAAAGCGCCGCAAGCATATCAAGGGCTCGGACTACAAATATTTGATTTAGCTTGGTATGCTGATCTATCCAGTGCGCTTCGCCGTCTGCAACCAAATCCCAACGACTCCAGCCCCACAAATCAGAAACGTGCCAGTCACTAGCCTCGGCAAATGTCTCGGCGAGACGTTCCAGCGTCATTGGCAAGAGGGTGCTGAGTAGGTCAAGTAATTTCTTCGCGTCGTCATCAGATTTCGCCAAGCACTGCGCGAGCAATCTTCCGCTTAACGCAAGCAGTATTTCATCAATCGATATATTCAACTTGGCCGCTATCGCGTCGCGTTTCTCCTGAAGAGCCAATTGTTCCCTCAGAACGTCCTTCTGGTTTTCGTCGTCGATGCGTTCAATCTGTAGACGGAGTACTGCGCTTCGGGCCGAATCTCGATCCTCTCGAAAGTTGCGATACAATTTTTTGAATTCAAGCACCACGGTCGTGAACGCAGCCATATCTCGTCTGTCCGCCATGTCTTTAAGGAGGTCCTGAAAGACCTGAAGAGTGAAGAGTGCAAAATCGCCCGCTTGCTCCAGTTCGGCCAGCGTGGCGCTCTTCGCATCAAGCTCTCGAGCAACGTAAAAAGTCGCGATCTCTTTTGGCCAACGCCAAGCCTTATCGGTTAGCCATTCGCGTAGAGTCGAACCCTTCGGGGTGTCGCGAGAGAGAACATAGAGATAAATGGCGAACTGATAAAACTGCTGAAATAAGAAATGATCACGCACCTGTAGTGCACGCATCGCGACTGCGAAGGGGAGAAACCCAATAGTCCCCAAAATATCTATATTGCCCGAATCTGCGGCGACGGATATCAGTTCCCGAAAATCCGTGAGCAGCCACCGAATTTCTGACCAGCTCTCGAAGAAGTTACCCCGTTCCTTCCGGGCCTGCTCTGCAGAGTAGCCACCGCCGAACCTGACCAATAGCGTTAGAAACTCTTCGGCGATCTGCAAATAAATCTGACGAAGCTCCTCGATTGCGCCCAGAGCGGTGGATCGAATTGCTTTCGTAAGTTGATCTTTTGTACCTTGCATCTCCCGTCGAATGGCGACAGATGACGGCTCCTCGTTCGTAAATCGAAAGATGTGCGGTATCGTCGCGTGAATATCGGCAAGTACGGAGCGACTTTCACCGAAAGCCTGGGGAAGAGCGAGAATTGATCGTTGTTTGCCATAAAAAACCGAGTCAGGCGGAATTTCTTCTCTGTAGCGCTTGAGTAAGTAAGCCTTTCGGACAGGAAGGGAGTCTTGCGTTTGGATAGGCTGCTCATTTTCGACAGCGACGGCGTCAACCTTTGGACCGCCGTCACGCAAAGCGAAGCCCAAAACTTGGCGCGCATGTCGATCGAGACGTTCCCCTAAACTTTTCAATTCGTCCAGTTGGATATCGTACACCCATCCTTCGTCTGGCGCATCAACGAAAACATAACCCTGCGCATCATCCTCTATCCATGTCCGTGACATCGTATAGCTAAAGGTATCGATCCGCTTGCCTACTCCGAGTTGTTCGAAGAGGACCGCATTACCAATGCGCTCACGAACGGAGTCTTCAATCATTCCTCGGACTCGGCTTCGCAGAAGATCTAGCCGGCTTCTGGCGCGCTTATCTGGATCGAGCAGTTCACGAATGACCTGAGCGAAAGCAATAAGAGTGAAGATCGCGACCATCGTTTCTAATAAAATCGTCAAGCCTCGCGCAGGAGACCACAGGAAGCCAAACGGAATGATGGTGGCTGCGAGCCCAAGCGGCCACAGAAGGCTTATGCGAACTAATATCCGTTTACGTTCATAATCGTTGTCGTCCCTAATCGACTCGGCCACGAACACCACAAGAGCGATAACGACTACTGCTAACCCGGTGAAAGCGCCGGCGATCAAATCACCTGTCTTATCCTCGGGTCTCTGCAGATCTGTTGTCAGATCACTCCACCAGTTTCCCCAATGCATGAACTCCGCAATGGACGGAGGTCTGGGAACAAGAAAGAAAAGTGCAATAATTGTCCCAATTACAAGAAGGGAGGGGAATGAGGGGAGATGGAAGTCCCGCAACTCTACGAAGAAACGGCCGCTAAGATAGGTGAATGTAGCGTCCCAAGTCTCAAACAGGGACAGGCGAATTGTCGTGAAACCACTCTTCCAGGTCGCAGGTCTGACCCGATCCGTTTTTGACCTTCGAGATCGTATAGACACGACACGTTCGGCTATGAGTCCGGTGAGCCAGCCGTGTTTCCAGCGTCGGTGCGCCCTAAAGAACACAAAAAAGACGAAGGCGGCGACGACGAAAATAAGTCCCGGAAGACCCCAGGGCGAACTGAAGAAAAGGCCCCATACTGGTGATGAGTGTAGCTGTTCAAGCATCGGCGATTGCTCCTCAGCAGGGAGGAGCGACTCAGTAATGTCTTTTTTGATTATTATCTGAGATGCAGTTTTTCACCTATAAGCTTCGCCGATTTATTGCGCTCCTCCGACATTTCCGGTTATATAACCGGAACACGTGCGCCCGGAGTCGAGCATGACCATTAAATCCCAGCGAAAGGCGACCAGCGCGCATCGTCGTCGCATCGCGGCGAGGGGGCTTGTGCGCGTCGAGGTCCAGGCGGCCCGGACTGACGCTGGCCTGATCCGGGCGCTGGCTGAGACGTTGCGAACCAAACCTGAAAAGGCCAAAGCGCTGCGCTCGACGCTGGAGAAGGCGCTCATCGACCCGAACGTGGAGACGGCTTTCGATGTCTTCGGCTCCGATCTGCCTGACGAGGCTTTCGCGGGAATCTTCGACCAGGAGCGCCCACGAAACTGGCGCAAGATCGACCTGTGAAGTTCCTGCTCGATACGAACATCATCTCCGAAATTCGCAAGCGCGAGCGCGCTCATCCGAACGTCGTCCGCTGGGTCGCGCGGACGCCCGTCACGGACATCGGGACGAGCGTCGTCGTTCTCGCCGAAATCCGGCGCGGCGTGGAGCTCAAACGGCGGAGCGATCCGAAGCAGGCCGAAAGCCTCGATCGCTGGTATTCGCAGATGCGCACGCGGCTCGGCGACCGAGTGCTGCCGATCGACGAGCCGATCGCCGAGGCCTGGGCGCGGCTCGGTCTTCCCGATCCTCTGCCTTTGATCGACGGCCTCTTGGCCGCCACAGCCAAGGTCCACGGCCTGACGCTCGTCACCCGCAATGTTGACGACGTTGTTCGAACCGGCGTGCCGGTCCTCGATCCGTTCGGCGACGCGCGGCCCTGACTGACGATTCGTCCTTCGCTCGCTTCGCCAGCCCCCAAGTCACCGGTCAATAACGCGTCACGCGCACAGGCCGGCGACGTAGCCGCTCACTCATGATGGACTATGAACACTGTGCTGGTCATGCCGCCGATCGCGACGAGGGCGTCACTTAAGTGACGTCATGAGCTTTACGCAGAAGGGACGAACAAGACTCTCCTGGCTCAAACACATGCGAGACGCACGCCGCTCTCGGCGCCAGCGTCTCCTTGAGTTCATGGACGCCATTATGCGCCGGAGCCGTTCGAACTCAAGGACGCGCCGAGGGCGCGCCGCCTTCGGCGGCGACCGCTTCGCGGTCGTCCCTGACTTCGAACGGCTCCGGCGCAACGCTCCGCCATGAAATCAATGACGGAATCCGCCTCACGTCAGTCTCAAATGTGCTGAGCCTGTACAAATCCTTCTACAAACGTTCCATGTCGCATATAATACTTGCCGCCGGAGAGACGGAACGCAGATTGTCGCGGAGATCGGCGGCTGCGCCGGTGAAAAGAACTAGACAACGCATCTCCAAATTTTTCTCACTTTAAGCCATTGGAATCGCCCAAAACGGCCAAAGAAAAGTTTGGAAAAGTTTGGTCGGCGCGTTGCGGCGCCATTGATCATCCAGGGTTTTTTCTAACAAGAAATTTGGCCGACTGACACTTTTTATGCGATCCAAGGATTTTCCAAACTTCAGCGCCGGCGCGGGGACCGACGCGCGATCAGCGCGCAATGGTACTTTCATCGCAGCGCCTAAAAGGGAGACCTTCGGCCGAATATCTCCGCGCCTATCCGCCCCCGGCCTCCAACGCATAGAGATCGAGCGCGCGCTCCTTCCCGCGCATCGGCAGTGGGCCCAACGCGCGCCGCGTGACGCCGGCGGGAAGGGCGGCGAGACGCTCCAGCAGGACCGCCGAGGCGAGCACGCGATGGCCGGTGTCGCGGCACGCTTGCTCGATGCGCGCGGTCGTATTGACGGTGTCGCCAATCAACGCGATCTCTTTCTTGAGATAGCCGAGTTCCCCGACGACGACCGGACCGCAATGAAGAGCGGCGCGGAAATCGGCGCGCAAGCCGAATTCGCGCTCATAGGCGGGGCCGCGTGAGGCGAGGCGGTCGAGCGCGGCGAAACAGGCGCTAACGCAGCCGGCTTGGCTCGCGCCGGGCGCGAGCTTCCAAGTGGCGATGACCTCGTCGCCGACATATTTGTGAACCTCGCCTCCGTACTCGGCGATGGCCAGCGAGACGTCGGTGATGAAGCGGTTGAGTACGTCGAAGAAACGCAACTCACCTAAGCGCTCGGCGATCGCCGTCGAGGCGCGCATGTCGATGAAGAGCAGCGCCCGTTCTTCGATGCGCGGTTGGTAGTAGCGCCCGGCGACGAAGGCGAACAGCACGCCGGGACCAAGCAGATCGTTGACGCCGAACAAAAGGTTGCCGCCGACGACCAACAGCAGCGAGAAAAGGAAGTCGGCCTGGTTGAAGGAGACGATGAGACCATTGGGCGTCAGCAGCCAATTCACCGCCGCGCTGATGACGAAGAGCACGCCGACATAGAGAAGCGAGCGCAGGGCGAGATAGGGGAGGAACGGCAGCCGACGGAAGAGCGCGCCGGCATTGCGGCGCAGCACAAATCGTTCGAGCGAGAAGAGAGTCGCGCCGATCGATGCGCCCACTATGGCGCCGATCACGGGCGCTCCGTGTTGGGCGTCGGCGTAGAGCGCGGCGATCAGCCCGCCGAAGAGGACGATCCAAAGGAAACGGCGCAGTGGGGCGGGCGAGAGCATCTTTGGCGATGATAGCCCGGATTTGGCGAACGCGCCGAAGGCGCGGCGGCCTTTCCCCCGTATCGCAACACGCGTAAGGAAGAGCGCGCTCCAACGCTTTCGGCTCGCCCCGAGACGTCGAACGCCTTATCGCCAGCCTCGGACCTCGACGATTCCATGATCAACGCCCGCTCAATTCGCCCCGCCGGCTCCTGGACCGGCGCGCCGGCCGATTCCGTCGTGCTCGACAATGACGATCGTTATCGCCGCCGCTTGGCGATGACGGGCGTGCGCGGCCTCGCCTTTCTCCTCGACCTGCCCGAGGCCGTGATGCTGCGCGGCGGCGACGGCCTCTTGCTCGATGACGGGCGCATCGTGGAAGTGGTCGCGGCGCCAGAACCGCTCGCCGAAATCCGTTGCAAGGACGCGGTCGCGCTCGCCCGGATCGCCTGGCATCTCGGCAATCGCCACTTGCCGGTGGAACTGACCAGACGCGCCCTGCGGATCAGACGTGATCACGTCATCGAGGACATGGCGCGCGGCCTTGGCGGCGAAGTCGCGCTCATCGAGGCGCCGTTCAATCCCGAAGGCGGCGCCTATGCCGCGCCGGCTCGCGGTCACGACGCGCACGATCATCATGGACACGATCATCACGAGCACAAACACGATGATCATCGCCATGGGCGCGACGAGAGCCACGCCCATCACGACCATCATCACCACGATCACGACCACCACGATCACGACCATCACGAGCACGACCACGGGCGCGAGCACGGCCACCACGACCACGATCATCGGCATGACCACGCCAAAGACTGAACGCGAGGTCTTCGCTGAACTGCCGTTGCTTTTGTGGCTCTCGCCGGCCTTTCCGGTTGGGGCCTTTGCCTATTCGCATGGGTTGGAATGGGCGGTCGAAGCGGGCGACGTCGCCGACGCCGCGACGCTGCGCGATTGGCTCGACGATCTCCTCTCTTTCGGCGCGCCGCACAACGACGCCGTACTCTTCGCTTTGGCGTTTCGAGCCGCCGCGGCGCGCGATAAAGACGAAGTCGTCCGTCTCAATGAACTCGCGGTCGCGCTGGCGGGATCGGCGGAGCGGCGTCTCGAGACGAACGCGCAAGGCGGCGCTTTTCTTGCCGCGATGCGCGGCTCTTGGATGAACCCGGTTTTCAATCTCATCAGCGCCGAGAGCGCCGAGCCCGTCGCCTATCCGATCGCCGTGGCGCTGGCCGCCGCCGGCCATCAACTCCCGCTCGAATCCTCCCTCCAGGCTTTCGTACTCTCTCTCGTCGCCAATCTCGTCTCGGCCGCGGTCAGGCTCGGGCCGATCGGCCAGAGCGATGGGCAGCGCGTGTTGGCCGGTCTTTTGCAAGGCGTGCGACGTGTCGCGGCCGCAGCGGCGTCAGCCGGGCTAGATGATCTCGGCGGCTGCGCTTTGCGCTCCGACATCGCGGCGATGAGACACGAAACCCAATATTCAAGGCTCTTTCGCTCATGACCAAACACGATCAACCCTTGCGCATCGGCATCGGAGGACCGGTCGGCTCCGGCAAGACCGCGTTGATGGAGCAATTGTGCAAGAACCTGCGCGGCCGATATCAGATCGCCGCCATCACCAACGACATTTACACCAAGGAGGACGCGCGCATTCTCGTCGAAGCCGGCGCGCTCGAGCCTGAACGCATCATGGGCGTCGAGACCGGCGGCTGTCCGCATACCGCGATACGCGAGGACGCCTCGATCAACCTGGCCGCGATCGAGACGATGCGGCGTCGCTTTCCCGCGCTCGATCTCATTCTCGTCGAATCGGGCGGCGACAATCTCGCCGCGACATTCTCGCCGGAGCTTGCCGATCTCACGATCTATGTCATCGATGTTTCGGGCGGTGAGAAAATCCCACGCAAGGGCGGCCCGGGCGTGACGCGCTCCGACCTTCTCGTCATCAACAAAATCGACCTTGCTCCTTATGTCGGCGCTTCGCTCGAAGTCATGGCGCGCGACGCCAAGCTGATGCGAAAAGATCGTCCCTTCGTCCTCGCCAATATGAAGACCGGCGAGGGCCTCGCCACGGTTGTTCAGTTCATCGAGCAGAAGGGCGGCCTGGGCGGTTGATTTAGGTTCCACCGCCGCGTCCCGTCAAATAGTCTCCATGCCGAGTTGCGCCGGCGCGCCTTCGAGCGCCTCGAAACTCGGGCGCGCGCACGCCTTTGTGACCGTCGTCGACACAATGTGGACGGATTTTCGCCTCGCGACGCGAACCTTTCGGCTCGTAAAGCGTTTCGCTTTCCGAGGCGTCGGAAGTTTCGATGATGAAAGGACGAAGTCATGTTTCGTAAAATTGCCTTAACTGTTGCGCTGGGCGCGGGCGTTGCTCTGCCTGTGGCGACCACCGCCGAAGCGGCGATGAGCGTCGATTCGCTGAGTCAGGCCGT